>JAABUZ0100001487.1_pt1 | contig 44374 bp, 41 predicted proteins | sample 5562091 | NCBI WGS metagenome assembly JAABUZ01 (sample SAMN12813069, study PRJNA571459) | rock metagenome | isolation source: Antarctica rocks | place: Antarctica: Victoria Land, Linnaeus Terrace sud | collected 2015-12-21
AGAAATCTGGAAATGATCGCCTGGCTGGCAGGCGGAGCGGCACTCGGCGCGGTCGTTGCCCTCCTGCTCGCGCCGGAGGCCGGAGCGCGCACCCGGCAGAAACTGGTGGAACAAGCCGGAGAAAGCGGCAAGTCCTTATTAGGATCAAGCCAGGACCTCCTTGCCAAAGGCCGCGATCTTTTTGAGCAGGGGCGCGGCATTGTGGAAGACACGGCCAAACTGCTGAATAATGTGCGCCAAATTGCCGAAAAAAAAGTTGAAGACCGCTACTAAAGGCTGGTTCCATACATCAAATTTTTATGCCTGTCCTCGCCGCTCCGCCTCTTCATTTAGCGCCCTTCACTAACGAGCCCTACACGGACTTCACGCAACCCCAAAACGCCGAATTCATGCGTAGCGCTCTGGCCCAAGTTCGCGGCGAGTTTGGCAAGGAGTATGACCTGCTCATCGCCGGTGACCGCCGCCGGTCGGAAGCAAAGCTGCCGTCCGTGAACCCGTCCCAGCCTTCGGCAATTGTTGGTATTCATCAGAAAGGCTCGGAAACGGATGCGCGCGACGCAGTGGAACGCGCCGCTGCTTATTTTCCAACTTGGGCCGAAGTGCCCGCCGAACAACGGGCAGCCACCCTCTTTCGTGTCGCGGAAATCATCCGCGAGCGCAAGTACGAGTTTGACGCCTGGCTAGTCTACGAAGCGGGTAAAACCTGGGCCGAAGCCGAAGGCGACGTTTCCGAAGCGATAGACTTTTGCGACTACTACGCCCGGCAAGCGCTGAAGCTCGCCAATCCCGAGCCGGTCGTTCAACTTTCCGGCGAACGCGATGAAATGGCTTATCTGCCGCTGGGCGTGGGCGTGATTATTCCGCCATGGAATTTCCCGCTCGCCATTCTGGTCGGCATGACCACGGCAGCCCTGGTAACCGGTAACACCGTTGTCGTGAAACCTTCCAGCGACACGCCGACTATCGCGGCCAAGTTCGCGGAAGTGCTGCTCGAAGCGGGATTCCCGCCGCAATCTTTCTCTTTGTTGACCGGCAGCGGAGGAGCGATCGGCGACATCCTGGTCTCGCACCCTAAAACACGCTTCATCTCCTTTACGGGCTCCCGCGATGTTGGCCTGCATATCAACGAACTGGCCGCTAAAACCCCCAAAGGGCAGCTTTGGATTAAACGCGTGGTAGCGGAAATGGGCGGCAAGGACGCCATCATCGTGGATCGCGAAACCGACGTAGATCAGGCTGTTCTCGGAGTGCTGTATTCGGCCTTCGGCTACCAGGGTCAGAAGTGTTCAGCTTGTTCCCGCGCCATTATCGACGAATCCATCTATGACCAATTTCTAGACAAGCTAAAAGCGAAAGCCGAAGCCCTCACGGTCGGGCCGTCCGACGATGTCAACAACTACATGGGTCCGGTGATCAACAGCCGCGCCAAGGAAAACATCCTGAAGTACATCGAAACCGGTAAAAGCGAAGGACGACTAATCACCGGCGGCGAGGAAGCGGAGGGCGACGGCTACTTTATCAAGCCCACGATCATTGCGGATATTGACTCCAAAGCGCGCATCTTCCAGGAGGAAATTTTCGGCCCCGTTCTCGCGGTGACAAAGGCGAAAGACTTTGACCACGCCCTGCAACTCGCCAATGATTCCGAGTATGGACTGACCGGCGCAGTCTTCAGCAGCAATCCCGCCAAGGTGGACAAGGCCAAGCGTCACTTCTTTGTCGGCAACCTCTACATCAACCGGAAATGCACCGGCGCCATGGTGGGCGCGCATCCGTTCGGCGGGTTCAACATGTCGGGCACCGATTCCAAAGCGGGCGGACCGGACTACCTGCTGCAATTTGTGCAAGCCAAATCCATCGCCGAAAAGGTCAGCAACCCGCCCGGAGTATACTAGAAAAGCAACCCCGATAAGAAGGGGACCAACTAGTTACAACTCCAGGGTCGATTCTGATCGACGCGACGAAGGGGAACCGAAAGGTTCCCCTTTCGCTTTTGCGCCGTCGCGCGTCCAATAGTATGTTGACTTCTTTTCTGTCAGCGCTCTTATTCACCGCGGTCGTCATGACTCAATCCCCCAATCTCGACGCCTTGCGCTGGAATAACCGGGTGCTTCTTCTTTTCGCGCCGAAAGTGACGCGGCAGAAGCAACTGCTGGAAAGCCATGCCAGTGCTCTAGAAGAACGTAACCTGAAAGTTTTCGAAATCACCGGCGTTTCGGAAGCTGACGAACAACTACGCGGAAAGTTTTACATCGAAGCAGGCGCTTTCGCCGTGGTGCTGATCGGCAGGGACGGCTGGAAGAAACTGAAGCGTTCTGAGCCGATCAATCCCAACGATATTTTCAGACTGATTGATTCCATGCCGATGCGCAAAGAAGAAATGCGCCGGAACTGATAGCGCCATGCAATTTCGTCGTGGTTATCTTTTAACAGGACTACTTGCCATCATGACTTTGGGAAACGGAGCCGCCGAAAACACACAGGCCACCATCATCGACACGGGATCAACCAACCGTCCCGGCGCCCAAGTCACCCTGGACGCCGACGGCAACGCCAGAGTACAACCTCGCGGCCTTACCCCGCATGCCATTCGCCTGAATAGCGACCTTTGTCGGCGCTTCCTGCTCGCGCTACAGTCTGCCGCTCCCCTGCAAACTTTACCCGCCGCGCACTGCATGAAAAGCGCCTCCTTCGGCTCTCGCCTGTTTATCGAGCATAATGGAGAACGTTCGCCCGATCTCAGTTGCCCGACCCAGCAGGACACCCGGACAGATACCCTCAAAAAACAGGCAATCGAAATCCTGCAACAGGCCCAAACCGCCCCGCGCTCGCGAAAGTTCTAACCTCTATGCATCACATTCTTGTTTACTCCGATTCATTGACTTGGGGCATCATTCCCGATACCAGGAATCGGTTGCCCTTTGACGAGCGTTGGCCGGGCGTCTTCGAAAACAAGTTGAACGTCCCTGGGCAGCGCGTGCGAGTGATCGAGGATTGTCTGAATGGTCGACGTACGATCTGGGAAGACCCGTTCAAGCACGGTCGAAACGGGCTGACAGGTCTCGCGCAGCGTATCGAAATTCATTCGCCCTTGTCGCTCGTGATCCTCATGCTTGGAACGAACGACTTTCAGTTCTGCCATCCTTACAACAACGCTTGGTCAGCGGCTCAGGGTATAGCTGTGCTTGTGAATGAGATACGGAAGGCGCCGATCGAACCGGGAATGCCGGTGCCTCCCATCTTGATCGTGTGCCCGCCACGGATTCGCGCGCCACGGGGAGGCACGGCGGCAAAATTTCGTGACGCCGAGCAGAGAGGGGCGGGGCTGGCGCAAGCATACGAGCAGGTTGCTTCGGATCTCGGATGCCACTACTTTGACGCCGGAACTGTGACAACGGCCAGCGCGATTGACGGCGTGCATCTCGATGCGGATCAGCATCGGAAGCTCGGACATGCGTTAGCCGAAATCGCGCAGCCAATCCTCATGGCTCAATTTAACGACCGCTGAACGCCGGTGAAACCGGAGTGTTAGCATAAATCCGCATCTCCCCCTAGCTATGGAAACAGGTCTCAAAAATCGGCTGGCCCTCGTCTCCGGCGCGAGCCAGGGCCTAGGGCGCGCTATCGCCTTTGCGTTCGCGCAAGAAGGCGCGCATCTCGCCCTATGCGCCCGCAATCGGCAAGCCCTGGAAACTCTGGCAGCGGAACTCCGCCAACAGCACCAGATACAAGTACATACTGAAGCGCTGGATGTCGGCGACTCTTCCGCTGTAGAAGCCTTCGTCCAAAGGAGCCGCAACCTGCTCGGCAGTGTCGATATCTGCGTAACCAACGCGGGCGGCCCGCCAGCCAAGGACTTCCTGCAAACCACCGACACCGACTGGGACAGCGCCTTTGGGCTGAATCTCCGCAGCGCCGTCGTTTTTGCCCGCGCCGTGATCCCCCTGATGCAGCGGGAACGCTGGGGCCGCATCATCACCATCAGTTCCATGGCCGTGCGTCAGCCCTTGCCGCAGCTTGTGCTCTCGAACACGATCCGTACCGGTATTCTCGGCCTCATTCGCACACTCTCAAATGAGTTTGCCAAGGACGGGATCACGGTCAACAACGTGGGACCCGGCTATACCGCTACCAGCCGACTGAAGGAACTTTCCTCGCGTATCGCCGCCTCCACCGGCAGCACCGAAGAGAAAGTCGAACAAACCTGGATCGAGCAGATTCCCGTGGGCCGGCTCGGTCAGCCCGAAGACATCGCCGACGCTGTTGTGTGGCTTGCCTCGGAACGGGCATCGTTCATCACCGGCCAAACACTACTGGTTGACGGTGGAATGTATAAAGGCATCTAGCGCCGGATAAGATGTTAAGCATGAGCGAAGCGAAACACGTGCGTTGGAATGAGGTTCCGGTGGAGCCCGTGAACGATCTGCTGGAGCGTCAACTGGTCGTCGGCACACAAACCATGATCGCCCGCATTTTCCTGAAAAAAAATTGCGTTGTGCCGCTGCACAGCCACAGCAACGAGCAAGTCAGCTTCATCGAATCAGGAGCGCTGCGCTTCACTGTCGGCGGCAAAGAAGTGACGGTTCGCCCAGGCGAGTTTCTTTGCATTCCACCCGATGTTCCGCACACCGCAATAGCGCTGGAGGATACTGTAGATATCGATTTCTTTGTGCCGCCCCGGCAAGATTGGATCGACAAAACCGATCAATACTTACGTCGGTAGTATTGCATGAACATGAACTGCCTAGATCATAGAGAAAGTATTGATGGAAGCCTAGCGGGAGTGAGTCTGGCATTGCTAGGTTGTTTACGTCTGAAACATTGCGGCGTTTTGTTGTTCTTCTAAAACATGGAATGATGGAAACTGTCGAATGCCATAGCGACGAAGTCTTCCTGTTAGCCCGGGTTCGCGGTGCTGGAATTTGCGGGGTTTTCGATGATCGTCAAACGGCTGAGCATTATATAAGCAAACATCGCCTTCCACCGGATCGAGAGCGGCCTGTGCAGATTGGGATTAACCGCTAATAGAATTTTCGCGTCTATTCATCCTGACCGACGCGCTAGGATGAGGCCATGGAAGCACACACGCCCAAGCGTGAAGCAATCGAGAAATTTATTGGACATGAAACCGGCGCGGGCGTCTGGATTATTCGGGCAAAGGACGACCAGCGTGAGCCCGTTGTACACCTGCAAGCCTTTCGAGATGACCGAGTGGAAACCGCGCCGGAGAAAACGCTCGAGGTGCATACTCGTCAAGTCCGTCTGGAAGACAACGAACTTGACGAAGCCACCAAGACCATGATTCGCCGTTGGATGGCATCCTTATAGGCAGGATGCCCGAAAAAGAACCTTTCGACATTGATGAAGTATTCAGGCGTTTGCGGCAAGTTCTCGCGCGCTTGCCAAAGGCTGCCATGTTTGAACTGCGTGATCGCGGATACAATTCCCCGTTTGAGCAGTTGGTTTCCAGCCTGATCTCGGCGCGCACCCTTGATGAAACGACCATTCCGGTCTGCTTGCGGCTTTTTGAGGTCGCCCGCACTCCTCAAGCGTTAGCCGGTTTGGAGGAAGGAAGGCTGGTTCAACTGCTGCGCGGGGCCACTTTTCCCGAACCGAAAGCCCGCGACCTCAAGCGCTTTTCGCAGCAAATTGTAGACGAACACGGCGGGCAAGTGCCTGACACGGCGGAAGGACTGACGGCTTTCCGGGGCGTCGGGCCAAAAATCGCGGCTCTTACCCTTGCTGTCGGCTTCAACCAGCCTGCCATTGCCGTCGATATCCATGTCCACCGCGTGACCAACCGCTGGGGCTACGTCCAAACATCCACGCCCGAGGCAAGCATGAAGGCGCTGGAGGCCAAGCTGCCGAAACAATATTGGATTGAAATCAACGAGCGCCTTGTTCCTTTCGGCAAGTTCATCTGCACAGGCACGCGCCCTAAATGCTCCGCCTGTGTCCTCTTGTCCCTGTGTCAGCAGGTCAGCGTAACGGACCCAAGATAAGCAGCGGCCTTACTCCGCCCGCAAAACCTGCATTGGCTCAATCGAAGCGGCTCGCCACGCGGGCAAAAAGGAAGCAAGACAGCCGATCACCAGCAGAGTGCCGGCAACAGCCAGGTACGTCGCAAGATCGGTGGGCGATACGCCGAACAGGAAACTTCGGATAATTCGTCCAGCCGCCAAAGACAGAAAGCTCCCTACGATCAAACCGCCAAGAACGAGGAGAGATCCCTGCCGCAGAATCATCAGCAGCACGGATGCTTGCGTAGCGCCCAGCGCCATGCGCAGAGCAATCTCGCGCTGGCGATGGCCCGCTAGCTGCGCCAGCACGCCGTACAATCCAGCAATCACCATGGACACGGCAAGGGCGGCGAAAGACCCAATCAAACAGAATCCGGCTTCTTGACCGGCATTCGCCTGCTTGATAGTCTGCTTCATCGTTTGAAAGTTCTCGACGGCGAAATGGGAAGCGCCGCGGCGAAACAAATGGCGCACGGATGGAGCCACGTTCACGTCATTACCGGTCTTCACGGCAAACGAGACAAGCGTTTTGAGAAGGGCCGAATAAAACAGAGACGTCGGCGGGATCTGAAGAAAGGACAGATACGCCTCGGGCGTAGCCGGAACGTTCACGTTCTGCTGCGTCGTATCGGCCAGCACGCCCACGATCGTGTAGGGCTTCGTCATTCCATTCTTCTTGCCGAAGTCAAGCTGATGTCCGACCGGATCATCTTTTGGAAAATACTTCTTTGCGAAACTCTGATTAATAACCGCAACGAACGGCTGCTCCGGCCCATCGCTTTCTAAAATCGTCCGGCCTCTTAGAAGCGCTATGCCCATCATGCGCGAGTAGTCAGAGCTCACGGCATTGATGCGCGCGCGAAAGCCCTTTTGCGACTGTTCAGCTTGCCCGGCAATTCTAAAACGGGATTGCAAATTAATTCCGCCTCCAAACGGCAGCGCGGTCACCAGCGCCGCGCCCCTCACCCCCGGCATCTTCTTGAGTTCTTCCAGAAGCGGGGAGTAGATTTGAACGGCCACGGAGGTCTGCCGTTGCTCTAATTCGTTTGAAACGGCGATCCCCGAAAATCCGGCGGCATCGGACGGCATCGCGTTAAAGGTTGTAATGCGCTCCGCGGCAAATCCGAAACGGGCGTGCTCCAAATTCCATACCGTCCTGAACATAAGACCGGTAGCAGTCAGCAAAACCGTGGAAATCGCCACTTCAGCGGCAATCAACCAGCGACTTAAACGGGAACGCGAGCTTTTCGACCCGAGCGCGCGGCCAGCGGCTTGCAATGCTTGTTGCGGGTCCGCTCGTGCCGACAGCAACGCTGGAATCAACGAGGAAAGAATGGTGCATGCGCAGGCAATTAACGCAAGCACAACCAGAACAGCCGCTCGTAAATGGATTTCGTTGCTCCTCGGCAGGGTACCCTCCGGCAACTTCTGGATGGCCAGCAACAGGGACCACGCCAGGAAAAGCCCAAGAACAGCGCCGCAAGCGCTTAACATTCCCCCTTCGCATATAAGTTGGCGCGTTAACCGCAGCCGGTTCGCGCCCACCGCCGCGCGAACGGCAAACTCCTGCTGACGAACAATAAAGCGCGACAACTGCAAATTGGCGACATTGGCGCACGCGATAAACAGCACCAGAATTAGCGCTCCTGTTAAGGGGAGAAACACCGGCCGGACCGCCATGGTAAGTGTTTGGGCGTAGTTGGAAAGAAGAAAAGCCGGCGGCTCCTGTTGTGAGTTGTCCGTGCTTCGAATACGCTCGGCAATGGCGTCAAGTTCGGCCTGCGCCGCGCTGAGCCCGGCTCCCTGCTTCACTTTTCCGAGTATCCGCAAAAACCGGAAGCCTCGTCTGGTCGACATCTCGGAGGTTGTTTGCAGAGGCAGCCAGATCGCGTTGATCTGATCCGGCGCGGTAGCCATAAAACGAAAGGTGCTCGGTGTCACGCCCACAATCGTGCGTGAGATTCCACCCAGGCGCACCTGTTTGCCCAGAACGTTTGGGTCGCTTGCAAAGGTCTGTTGCCACAAGCTGCTTGACAGCACAAGGACCGGAGCAGCGCCTGGTTGCGCGTCAGCCGCCGCCAGAGCGCGCCCTAGAATCGGCCGAACGCCCAGCATCGAAAACAGGTTCGGTGTCACGCGAGGAGCAAAAACGCTTTGCGTGGTTTGCGCGGTCTCAATTACCCCCATGTCTTCCGCATAAGCGACAGCCTCTTCCAATTGCTTGGACTGCTCGCAAATATCGCGGTAATTCAGCCAGGAAGTGTCGCTGGCTGGCGCTTCTTTCGACCCGGAAATGTCAACTAGGCGATCCGCATCCCGGTAAGGCAACGGCTGCAGAAGAACGCTGTCGGTCACCGTAAACATCGCCGTGTTCACGCCGATACCGAGCGCCAACGTCACAATGGCAAGAAAACTATAGCCCTTATGGGCCCTAAACTGCCGGAACGCATAGCGGGCATCTTGCAGGATCGTGTCCAAAGACAGCTCCTACGGCTAAATTGAATCGACCGATGCACCCGGAATGCCATCAGTGTGAGCTTTTGCTGGAGCGAATGACCTGCAACCAGGCTCGAATTGTCAGTTGATAGCGGGAAGACATCCCACGCATGCAGGCAAACAGCCGAAGAGTGTGCAGGAAAACCTTTATTTTACTGCATGGAGGTTTCAATTGGCTCCAAGAAGGCCGCTCCCTAACTTGGCCCGCTACGTTCCTGTTTTAAGAAGCACCTCAACCAAGCGAGGCAGCCAGAAAAGCCAGCCCCTTCACTCCATGGAACGAATGTTCCCCCGCAAAGATCTCCTGCTGCGCACGGTCAGGGACGCCGAAAACCTCATAAGCCCGTTTCACTTTCGCAAAACTCTCACGCGTGGTGCCCAGCGGGAAAATGGGATCGCGGTCTCCACCTTCGGAAAAGAAAAACCGTGGCGCGATCAGACTGGCGACATCGTAATTCTCGGCCCAATTCAAAATACCCGGCACGTAGTTATCGATGCAGTGCGACACGCTCATAATGCTGTCGCGAAACGTGTTCAGATATCCGCTCACAAAAGCCGCCTTGATCCGCGTATCCAGCGCCGCCGCGAACTGCGTACAGGTGCCGCCGCCCGAAATCCCCAGGCAGCCGATGCGTTTGGCATCCAACTCCGGCCGTGTTTGCACCCAGTCAATCGCGCGCATCACATCCCAAACGCGCCAGCCGACCATCGTTTGTCCCAGGAGCAAAGCAGATCCAGCCGACGGTTGGCAGGCGCTCGCGGTCGGCCCGTGTTTCCTCGTGATCGCATCGCGTCGATAACCAAAACCCATCGGCTCAATCGCAACCGCCGCCATTCCATGCTCGACAACTTGAATGGCGAAGTCGTGCTGATAACCGGGCTTATCCGTACGGTTATTTCCATTTTCATCAATGCCGACGATGTCATCAACGCCCCGGCCATGTCCAGGAATGCAGATCATGGGAGCGTGCGGAGCGGGCCCGCCGGAAGGCGTCAACAGATACCCGAGCACGTCCAAACCCGGTCGGCTCTCAAAAGCAAACTTTTCGCGCCGGTACCGAGGAAAATCCCGAATTTCCAGCGTCTGCGGATGCAGCGCTGTTCTCTCCGGAAATCCTCCCAAAAGTTCAACGAGCTTCGTTCGCAACTGTCCCTGCCACGCTTCCGCAGCAGCTTTATCGGTCGCGCGAAACGTGAGACGCAACGGCGCCGACTGGTACTGCTCCAACGTCCAACGCACCGGATCAAGATCAGTCATGTTGGCTTGATGGTCCACGTGATCCGGTAAGCCGCCGGACTGGAATGCCTTTCCAGCCGGTGATAAGGCCGCAGTTGCCGCCGCAGCCAAGCCGAGCTGTCGACGCGTCATTGAAGCCTACGCCCTTGCCGCGATATCACGCGACTTGGCCATGGCCCCGCCAGCAGCCAGTTTCGGCTGAAGCCCCGCCTTGGCGAGAACCACATAAACGATAAAACCAGCCAGGAAGCTATACACGGCCGCCGGTTGCAGATAAGGCTTCGCGTCTTCGGAAATGGGCAGAAACGGCAGAATACCAATAATGAATCCGACCGCCCATGCTCCGTACCCCGCGAAGTTAATTCCCTCTCTCGGCCCCGCCCATTTCTTTCCCGATAGCCAGTAATCCGCTACCATCGCGCCGCAAATCGGCCCGAAAGACGCGCCGATGATCGTGAACAAACTCACCAGGTTCGCCGCCGCGCCGGTGATCGCGAGCACCGCCGCAATCACCGCGCCCACCATCGTGGAGGTAGCGCGCGGCACTCCCGGAATCATGGTAGCCAAGCTGTTTCCCGCGATAAACGAGGAGAAGCACATGGGCGCAATGGAAGCAACCGCAAAAAAGAAGAACGCAATGGCCGCAAAGCTGCCTGTCTGCGCAATCGCCGAATCAAAACGAAAGTCCTGAACGCCATAAAGGGCATGCGCGCCGGCAACGGCCAGCAGCGGCAATCCTCCGGCTACCAGCACCGCCAGGAAAATACCAACCAGTCCGCCCCAGCGAACATCCCGCTCGTCTCTGCTGCTCATGCCGAAATCAACGCCCGCCGCGCCGGCCGTAGCAAAAAAGCCCACGACAATCTGCACCAGCATAGTGAATCCGACGAAAGAATTCGGATGCGCCGGCGCGTACTGCCCGGCCCCGCCCGCGTTCTTGGCAAACACAATCAGAATCATCAGCAATGGAACAAAATTGAGATACAAAGCGAAACGGGAAACATACTGGATTCCCTTCACGCCGACATACCCCAGCCCTAAAGCCCATGCCGCCGCGATCAGCCCGAACGGCAGAGTCCCCGGCCCAGCCTTTGAGCCGAAGGCGGTCAGGATAAAGGTCGTCGCCACAAAGGCATTTACCGACATCCAGCCCACTTGCAGCAGCCCCATCAGCAAGCCCGGCATCAGATACCCGCCTTGCGCGCCGAACGTGGAACTGCCCACCACATACAGCGGGAACCCGGTCCGCATGCCCATCAATGCCGGTATGTAATAAAACAGGCCGTAGCTGATCAGACCGGCCACCACCAAAGCCGCTAGGCACAGAGCGGGACTCGCGCGGTCCAGCGTCCCCGCGCCGATCTCACGGTAGAAAACAATCCACAGAAAAACTCCGGCATACGTCGGCGCGGTGTTCTTGTACCAAGGGGCGCGATTCGAACCCGGATTGGGCACGGCTTCAGAAATATAGGCTGGCAGCATGGCTAATTTTTTACTCTCTTCGAAAGATGCCCATTATATCCACGATGCCCAACAAGTGAAGGAACATTTTAAATGTAAGCGCCAAGTTCCGCCAAAGCAACTGCCATTCAATGTGGTATTTTCCAGCCGCACCAAGTCCGCCGCTAAACGGCTGATTTCAGGGTCCGCAATGTGCAATGCCACGTACATGAATTGTACATCGATCTGCGCGATATCCTGAGCTTATAAAAATGACTGCGCGCGTAGTTATTCTTTTGCTCCTGGCTCTGTTCCCTGTTCTCGCTCAAAAGAAGAAATCCGGCAAGGCCGAAGTCATGCGGCCAAATCCGGCTGCCGCTGCGTCTGCCTCCCATACCCTCGCGAGTTGCCCGGCGGGTGGACCGCTCGGTGAAATGGAGCTGCAAGTCACTTCCGCCAGCGGTGACGGGCCCCTGCCTTTTCTCAACATAGTGCATTTAACCGAAGGCGACCTGGTCCAATACGCCCCAATCAAGCACGGACCGCAGAAGCGCGAGGGAGATGTCGCCCTTGTGCTGGTTCCGGCTAAAATTTCCGGCAAGGAAGAACTCATTGTCACGGACCCTAAAGACGCGGACAAACCGCAGCAATGGAAAATCCCGCAAACTACGGCTCTCGCTGTGTTTGTCTACGGCCCGCAGGGCTTAAGCAGAAAAAAGGTAAAAAGCTTTCTGTCGCAAGATGAGTCGCTGGTCGCGCAACTGGCGGATTATGCGGACAAGACCGCGCAAACACAAGCGCTGATTGCTGCTTTATCGAACGCATCCAGTTCATCGGCCAGCGTTAACGCGGCGCTCACCGGCTTTGCTTCACAATACGGCATCTCCGTGCAGTTGGACCGGACTGCCCCGCCTGCCGCGCAAGCGCAAACCCTGTTCACGGCCATGAACCCCCAACTGGCCAGTTATAATCCTCTCGCCGGCTCAGGAGCATCCGTGGCTAGCCAAACCGCAAGCCTGGCGGCGGTAGCCGCTAGCTTTTTCTTCGGCAGTCCGGTAGGACTGCTGGCGGGCGGCACTTCCATGCTGCTCAATCTCAAGTCGATAGCTTTTCCGGATACGCAATTCCGTTCGTCCTTCGCCCAGCCGCTGAAAAACGCCGGTTTAAACCTTTGCGGAGATCGCGGAACCGTTCCGGCCCGGACGCGCGCAGCCTTTGTCTGGGCTGTTCGCATTCCCAACGCGGCAACCCCGAAACTGCGCATAGGCGACGCGAACTACATCCCATCCTCCCAAAAATCGCCGGTGCCGATGAACGCGGCGGAAGGGGACTGGAAGTATTTGGGGCGGGTACGCGACTGGTCTCTCGAAAACGACAAGGGCCAGAGGGCTCCTATTTCCGTCATCAACTTGCAGAATCAAAAGTCATTGGAACTTGATCTGACGAAAGCGGGCCTTCCCCCCGGTGATTACAAACTGACGGGTTATTGGGATTGGGCCAAGTTTGAGATTGTCGGCCCTGTGCATATTCGCCCTCTCAGCGACTTCGAAGGCGCGCGCTTGAAACCGGAGTCGCAGGATCAACTGCTCGCGAAAGCCGGTAAAACGCCCGCTACGGTTATCGGCAGCGACTTCGAGTTCACTACGAAAGTGGAAATGATAAAGGCCGGAGACAAATTCGCCGTTCCGGAGCCAGTCCGGTTTCTTCTGCCCCAAGGACTCCGCCAGGGACCGCAGAACCAAATGGACATCCAGATTGACACGCAAAACCTCGACCCTGGCAGCTATCAACTCTTGATTTCGCAACAGGATGACAGAACCCATCCAGTCGACTTCAGAATTCTGTCCAACCCCCCAAAGGTCACAAACCTTCCCATCATCGCCAACGAGGAAGTGACAGCTCAACACTATGTTTTGAAAGGCGAACGGCTGGACGACATCATGAAGTTGGAAGCGCCCGGAGCCATCTTTGATCTAGGCGCTTCCAGTTCCAACAACACCGAACGAAATATCACGGTGCAGTTGAAAGCGGCTACCCATCCCGGCATTTCCCTGCCCCTGAAAGCTTATTTGAAGGACCGAACCGAACCGCTCACCTTTGACGGAGCGCTCCAGGTCACAGGACCTTTGCCGGTGATCGCGAGTTCCAAGCTGTCGCTGCCGACCGGCATTCAACTAGCCCTGCACGGTGATGAATTTCCCGCCGGATACGCTCTCTCAGCCATGCTCGACGTTAAAAACATTGAGCGCACCAGCACTTTGCGGCTGGCTTGCGCTGACGGTACCGGCCAACCCGCCGCTTTGGGAATCGGCGAGCAGAAAGCGACGTGGAATCTTCAGCAGCTCTCACCCGATCAGTTATTTCTCTCCTTCGATACCACCCCGCTCCCGGCAGGTTGTGACCTCGTAGCTGCCGTTGATAACGGCAAGAACGGCAGTTCGCAACCGTTTAAGCTGGCTCATATCATTCGCATTCCGCAAATCGATTCTTTAACGCCCGGAGGCGAGCAAAAGGCGATTTCAGATCAGGCAACTCCTGTCCCTTTTTCCATAGGTGGCAAAAACCTCGAAATGATCGAGAAAGTAAGCTGGGATAATACACACGGCATCGCTGTTTCAGCCCTTCCCGCTGCCGTTCCCGGAGAGGGGCAAAAACAGCAGCTCTCTGTAAACCTACCCCCCGTCCCGGCTCCGAATTCCACTCTTTATCTCTGGCTGCGCGGCGACAAGGAAAGTCGCGCCACTACGGTCAAATACACGGCTCCGCAACCAGCAGTACCGGGCACAGGCCCGAAAACTGTTTTATATTGATTACGGTTGACGAACTTACCCAATTCACTGACGCTCTTCCGCATCTTCCTGGTGCCACTCCTGGTTGCGGCTCTGGTGCAGCAGAATTTTGCCCTTCATTGGGGCGACAAACTGCTGATCGCCAACGATTTCTTCGCGCTCATTCTCTTTCTCGCCGCTGCTCTGACTGATCTGTTGGACGGCTACCTGGCGCGCCGTTGGAAGCAGGTAACAACCGTTGGCACCCTGCTCGATCCGGTAGCCGATAAGCTCTTAATTTCCGCCGCTTTGATTTCTCTGGTGCAGATTCGTCTTTTGCCCGGCTGGATGGTGATTTTAATTATCAGCCGTGAATTTGCCGTCTCCGGCCTGCGCAGTATCGCCGCCGCGGAAGGCTACACGATCAAAGCAGGCGAACTCGGTAAATCGAAGATGATGCTGCAGGTTTTGGGCGTAGTCTTAATCCTGTTATCGATTCGCTGGCCCGCCTTACGCGTATTCGCGCTCGGGGCGATGTGGGCCGTTGTTATTTTCGGCCTGGCTTCGGCGGTTGATTATTTTCGCAAGTTCTGGCGCAAAGTAGATATGAGCATCAAGCTTCGTCGCCGCCATGAATTGATTACGCTGGAGCGGCAAAAAAGACGCCTTACAAGGGCGGCAAAAACACGGAAACTGAATGAGAGACACGAAGCAACCTCCATTCGCCGTTAACAACGGGATTTTCCCACGCAACGTGAAGCGGCGGCGGAAGAACTTCATAATTATTCTTGGTAAACACCACTGTTCGAATTTGCCCGCGAGGTCCGGCAACGCCGATCGGTTTACCGTTAAAAACCAAACTAACTCCGCCGGCGTTTCCTGTACGGATGCGGCCCACTTCGTGAGCTCGCAGGATTTTTGTCTGATCAGCTTCCAAGAAACCGCTGAATATTGGCCGGCCGTCGGCGGCAAGCGCCAGCCAACTGCGTTCAATGCCGGAAATCTCAACTTGAAAACCATCTTGCGGCTGAACCGGCTTGGGCGCATTCGCGGCAGCGACAGGCACATGAGCATTAGCTATGGGCGACACAATGTCTTTGAGCCGGGTTTTCGAATTTTCCCAGAAGGTGTACAAGCCGGAACAACTGACAAGCACGAGCAGCAAGGTGCCCAAAGGACGAAACCAGCGCAAACGCCGCGAACGACTCATCGGCGCGAGTACCGCTTTCTCAATGATGACGTCACGTTGCCCTGGGATGACCGGTTCCGGCATGTTTGCGATTGTTGTCTGAATCAGAGGAGCCAACGACTCGTAATCGACGTTTACCTCGCGGGCAAATTGCCGGACAAAGCTTTTGTAGAAGAAAGCAGAAGAGAATTGCGAAAGATCGTCGTCTTCAATGGCCTGCAGATTTTGAAGGGAAATGCGGGTCTTGGCGTTTACCTGCTCCAGGCTAAGCCCGGTCTGCAGGCGCGCTGTTCGGATTACGTTTCCGAGTGACGACATAGATTCAGACACGACTATAGTGCAAAGTTAAAGTTATAGTACAACAGTGCTTTCCGCTCCTCAACCAACTTTGAGGAGCCACCAATTGCATGCTCCTCTCCAAAATCTTACTAACTCTGGGTTCTTCAGTCTTATTAGCGACTCCAACCATCGGCGCAACGTTTCGCGGAAGCATTGCCTTCGCGGACACGAAGAAGGCGGTTTCCTATGGAGAGAGACCATCAGGATCGGAGGCGATTGCCCGTTTAAGAGAGTGGATAATCTCGGAATTAAAGCCGCTGAAGGGACAGCTTTCGCTCGATTCATTCACCGGTCAAACGCCTACCGGCCCCGTCCCGATGGTGAACGTTGTTTACAAGTTTCCGGGCGCTTCCGGTAAAGCCATTGTTGTCACGGGCCATTACGATACAAAACGAATCCCGATGATGCATTTCGTCGGCGCGAATGACGGCGGGTCGTCCACCGGCTTTCTTCTTGAGTTGGCGCGCGCCGTTTCAACAACCAAGCACCAGGATGATATTTACATCGTATTTCTCGACGGCGAAGAAGCCGTGGCTGCCTGGACGGACACCGACAGCCGGTATGGGAGCAGGCATCTGGCGGCAAAATGGCTATCCGAAGGCGCCCTGTCTCGCGTCAAGGCATTGATCAACGTGGACATGATCGGAGATAAGAACCTTGATGTGCTGAATGACGGCAATTCATCACAAACGCTGCGGGATCGAGTGAGGCAGGTAGCCGCGCGTCTTGGCTACGGCAAGTATTTCCGCTCGGAACCAAGCGGTATTGATGACGATCACATACCGTTTGTTAATGCCGGTGTCAATGCAATCGACCTGATTGACTTTGATTTTGGTCCAGGTAATTCGTATTGGCATACGGCCGGGGACACGCTCGACAAGCTGGACGCGCATAGCTTCCAAGTGATTGGAGACGTGGTTTTGGAACTCATCAAGGAATTGGATCAGAGGAGCTGATCTAATTTTGCGCTTTGGCGGATTTCAGTTGGCCGTCGATGACCTCTCTCAACTTGTCCGAAGAAATCGGCCCGTTATAACGCTGCCCATTAATAAACACTGTGGGCGTGCCTTCCACGTTGGCGTGGTTGCCATCTTGAACGTCCCTTACCACCGCTTCACGAACCACGGTGGAATCGATATCTTCCTCGAACCGGTTCAGTTCCAGCCCATTCTGTCGAGCCAGCAGCAGAATCGATTTACGGGAAAGATCTTCCGGGTGAGCAAACATGGCGTCGTGCATGGCCCAGAATTTGCCCTGCTTCTGCGCGGCAACAGCGGCGGCGGCCGCTAAATCAGCCTGCGGGTGCGTTTCCAGCGGAAACTGCTTGAAAATCAATTTCACCTGGGTGGGATACAATTTCAAAACTTCTTTCAACTGCCCCACCGCAGCCGCGCAATACGGACATTGAAAGTCGGAAAATTCCACAAGCGTAATGGGAGCGGTAGCCGGGCCGGTTGCCGGAGCTCCCGTGACAGGGATTTTAACAGGATCACTCAGCAGCGGAGGCTCCTGCAGATGAGCCCACTTGGACGAGTCCATGGCGGCCAAAGCCTCCGGCTCGCTCTTGCCTGCCTTGATCGCCGCAACTGCGGTTGCCGCCAAATTGGTGCTGTAAGCGCAGCCAGGATCAGCAATACGGCATTCCGCCAGCTTCATGCCGCAGCCGCATGAACAACCATGCTCGCGGAGCACTTTCAAGACGCTTGCCTTCTCTTTGGAAGAAAGGCCGCTTAACTCGACTCCGGGCAAGGAACTAGCTGTTTTCCAATCTTGCGCAAACAGCAGCGGGGCGACAATCAGGCATAAGCCCGCGAACCAGCGAAGCCGCGGGAAGGGAGAAGACATACTTCCATTGTAGAAGTTCATGTAGTTCCAGATGTTTCGAGGCTTAACTTAAGAAACGCGTAATCACCCAATGTCCGGCATTGCCGTCATAAGCAAAGGAAACACTGGCGTCCAATGCCTTCGGACTGGGGCGGCCGCCGCAGACCACAATGTGATCGAAATCAATCGTTGTGGGGTGAGAAGCCTGTTCCGGCATATCAAGCTTGTAATCGCAACTGGCATCCTCCTTTTTGATATGGGTCAGCCAGGTTTTCGCCTTGGAGTTCAGTTGCAGGAGCTCCGCCGCGGTTCCTGGCGTGAGAGGGGGCGTCGTTGGCTTCGGAGGCGTACAGGCAGTCAGTAACACGCAGCACGCTACAGCACCGGCTTTGATGGGGGAGTTAGTTTTTGTCACTGCGTTGCATCGTAACATCATGTTTGCGGATATGTAACAGTTTGAGAGCAACCGCGCCAAACGCATCGCGGCTGCGCGAATCCCGCAGGAACATCCAATCCAGCGCGCGAATCGAAGGGGGAACCCGCCAGCCGGGATCGCGTTCTTTCCGACGGGCCACGATACCAGCCAGCGTCTGTTTGGGGCGGGTGCGGAAATTATCAAGCATAGCCGTCTGGTGAACGCAGGAAATTGTGCAAAAAGGCGCGCATCCTTTCGGTTTAGAGCCTTCGCGGATGATGTCCTCGGTGGTGTACTCTGCCAGCGGAATAGCAGGATGGCCACGCTGCTGGGAACAATAATGCACCAAGCCGTTTTCACAGATGTAAAGAAAGCGCCCGCCCGCCGGACAATGCCATTGATTGGGCAGAGCCCGGACGATGTTGCCCTGAAATCCGTCATGGTGCGCGAAGGAAAACAAGCCGCTGCCGAGAGCCCGGATCTGTTCGTAAGCCTTTATTTGCCACCCGCTCAGAGGCTGTAGCTGGCCGCTGCCGTCGTGCAGTATTCCCACGGTGCTGTTAAAGCCAAGTTCACGAGCACGCGCCGCAATGCGATAAGCATCGTCGGGCTGCCGAATATCGCTGCCGAGAACAGAGTTGATGGTTACATCGAAATGGGCGTGCTCGGATAACCACTGCAACTTGCGGTCGAGAACCCGCAGACTTTTTTTGGAGACTTCATCAGGTTGAAGGTTATCGATACTGATTTGCAGATAGTCGAGTCCGGCCTTGTTCAAGCGCTTGATGCGATCCGGCGTCAGCAAATAACCGTTGGTGATCACCGTGGCAATCGCTCCATTGTCGCGAACACGCCGAATCAGCAAATCGAGATCCGGGTGAAGAGTGGGCTCTCCGCCGCTAAATGTAACAATGCTTGTTCCGAGTTCAGCCAGCTTGTCGAGGCGGCGCAGCATGTCGCTGGTCGGAACAGGAGGAGAATGTTTATCGAACTCGTTGCAGTAGGTGCAGGCAAGATTGCAGCGGCGGATCGGAATAATTTGAGCAAGAATTGGATGAGTAGCGGAAGTCATGGCGCGCGCGAATAGGCGTGCCTCCCGAATCCGGCGATTCATTCTTGAAAATGCCTGCATGGAGGTGCGTTACAACCAAAGAGAACGTGTCTTGCCCTCTTCCTAGACTAGCGGAACCAAGCGGAGAATAGATGAAACGTCCAGCTGACTACTTCGGCGAGGCAGAACTTGATCTCGTTTACATGGCCCATCGATTGAGCGATGCCTTAAGCCTGGAAGGCGTTCTGACCGCGGCGGGCGTCGATTACCTGGTTGAAACAGGAACGTACACGGGCGGCTTCTTCATCAAGCGGGATTTAACAGGAGCTTTCTTCTATGTCGCGCCCAAGGATTTGGAAGCGGCGCGCGAACTCCTGCTGCGGCACAGCCTGAAGCCTTACGAACCGGAATAGGGCGCCGAAGCAGGCTCGGAACGCCGCAGGTTGTCCGCCATCTGCTCGGGAGCAGTATCCGCCAAAAACGTGCCGTAGCCCGTCTCAATGGTCGCCAGGTATTTCAGCTTGGTGGGGCTGCGCTGTAAAGGCAGGAATTGGACGTGGAAGCGGTACGGAGCTTCCGGCTCACGTAAAGGCGCTTGCTTCACAGCCATCATGAGAGGCAGCAGGAAGCCGTAAAGATTGTCATACTTCTTGCGTATGACGCTGATGATTTCGGCCAAGCTCCTCCGCTCCGGTTCGGTTAAGTCCAGCAGCGTGCGGGTTGGGCGGCGTCCGTAAATGCAGACCTCGGCTGGGAAGCGCGCCGCATACGGCACAAAAGCAACAAAGTTACTGTTTTCGGCGACGATTCGCGCTCCGGCTTTCAACTCTTCTTCCAATAGGCGCTCAAACAGGTTTACGCCGTTGTTGGCATCGGCAAATTCGCGGGCCGAAGCTAGCTCTCTTTGCACTACCGGCGAAATAAACGGCATGGCATAGATTTGGCCATGCGGATGCGGCATGGTCACGCCGACGGCTTCACCGCAATTTTCGAAGATGGCCACCAGAGCAATATCGGGATTGGCCGCATGTTGCCGTGTGCGCTCCGTCCACAGATTAATTACCTTTTCCCAATTTTCAACAGTTAAGGCAGAAGGCGGAAGCGTGTGTTCGGGAGAATAAAGAATGACATCGCACGCGCCGCGCGGGCCTGTTTCCGCAAACAATGCCGGTTGCGCATCCGGATCAAAGGGGTCAACATCGGGGGCAAACGCCGGAAAGTCGTTCGGGTATAGAAAAACATCGTAGTGGTCCGGAACATGACCGGAACCAGGGTCGAAGGGACACCAATTGGCGGGCATTTGCGGACGATTCTGCCGGGCGGTAGTCACCACTACCCATTGGTGCAGGAGAGCGTGCCAACGAAGCTGATGCATCAGCTATTGGATGGCGCTTCCGAGGGGAAAAGTAACAGCATTGCTGCTGATTCCCCCTTGAGAGATCAGCAAATTCGCCGAACGGCCGGAAGCAAAGCTGGGCGGCAAGAGGATTCGGACTTCATAGACGCCCACCGCGCCGGGCGGCAAACCCGCATGAAGAACCGGAACAGCCTGACCGTTCAAGTAAGCTTCCACCGGTATTTGAGTTTCAGCGTCCCCGCCGGAGTACGGCTGTCCCGCTTCCGCCATCTTTCCAAAATCAGCGTTCACGGAGCTTAAACCAGTGGCCCAAATTGTCAGCACTTCCCCTGGTTTCGCCGGATCATCAGATGTAACCGGAGTGCCGGAGCCGGTTGTATTCGTGTTGGAGTGAAGAAGCATGCCGCCTCTCGGTTCAGAGCCGGACAGGGCAAAGACGCCAGGAGATGCGGGAACAGTTTGAACCGCTACCGCGTTCGTGGTTGTCACGGCGCCGCTACTAGACTCGCTGCGCACGTACAAGCTGCCCGCAGCGCCGCTGAGGCTATAAGGCAACTGCGTCCGGATCTGCGAAGGCGAGACGGACAACAAAGGAAGCCTGTGACCATCGAACCAGACTTGGACGCCGGCAAGCCTCGCCGGGAGACTGTGTTCCCCATCGTCAAGGGCAGACGCCGAGGATTCAGACAGATGTTGTCCGTCGATGGTAACCAGAGTGCCGGGAGCAAGGGGTCCGGCTTTGAAGCTGGCGGAGTTGACAACAGCATCCTGGGTCAACGGCGTATCGCCCGGCGAGAAAATCAGGATGCGGCGGTTCCCTCCATCAGCAACAAACAGGTTCGCGCCGTCCGATACTAACGCCTGCGGCTCCGCCAGATGATCCGGTCCGGTAACCATGCTGTCGAGCGCCGTAAAACTCGATTGGCCGAGAACGGCATCAGCGCCTTGATTGCTCCTTGTCGGCAGGGTGTTCCATACTAAAACGCGACTAAGCGCCTTATCCGCTATAAACAGGCGCTTACCGTCGAGAGCAACGGCAACCGGCTCAATCAGGGTTGAGCTATCGATGGGGCTGCCGTCGCTATCCGCTTCAAAAACAACGTCCGGTCCATTCGCCGCTTTGTCGGAGCGACTGTCACGCCACAAGAGAACACGATGGTTCACGGTATCCACGACGGCAACGGCGTTTCCAAAAGAGCTGTATTGAGCGGCTATCCGTGACACCGATTGACTGGCGGTGGCGCCCGGCGAAAAGCCGCAAACCGCGCAAGCGGAACCTGATCGATCTGCGGAATCGTCACCCGGCGCGGGAATGTGATCGAAAGTGAGAACATGCTGGGAAGCATCGGCCACATAAAGCTTCCCATGGGAAAAAGCCAGGCTTTGCGCCAGAATTCCTGTTTCACGAGCGGTGAAAGACGGCTGTCCGATCACGGCCCGCGCGGCCTGACCCGTACGGAACTCAGCAGCGTGAGCGACGCTCGCCGCAAGGCAAAACGCGATGCAGCGAGCAGACTGTTTCAACATGAAAGCACTTAAATATTATGAGAGATGTTCCGTTCCGCTTCAACTAATGGCGGCGCGTCGGTTTGGCGGCGATAAGTTGCGGTAACCCGCGTGGACATGCCGCCGCGCGCCGCCCAGTCGCCGATCACGGTTGCCTGCACCGGAGTAGCGGCGCTGACCACATCGGCAAGCATGCGATTAACCGCATTTTCCTGAAAAATGCCAAGGTTCCGGTAGGCAAGCGTGTACATTTTCAGGGATTTTAACTCAAGGCAAAGTTTATCAGGAGTATAAATAAGGCGCAGAGTGCCGTGATCCGGGAGTCCGGTTTTCGGGCATACTGACGTAAATTCAGGCATAACGATCTCAATTTCGTAACCGCTGTACTGATTGGGCCAAGTCTCGATGGCGGGCAGATCCGCGTCCACGCCTGCCGCCGCGTGTTCATCAGTGTATTGACGATTGATTCTCATCGGGCGTTTAACTTCTGGGCCAGCAAGTCAAGAAACAGGCCAACATCAGTAACCACGCCGACCGCCTGACCCGTGCCCCGGTCACTGACCTTTGTCGGCACTGCCGGATTAATGTCCACACAAACTATTTTCACCCAGGCGGGAAGCATGTTGCCGACTGCTATCGAATGAAGCATGGAACTTAAGCACAGAACCACGCCAGCGTCGCGCAACTGCGCGGCATAAGCGTCCTGAGCCTGATTCATGTCGGTAATCACCTCGGGAAGAGGCCCATCGTCGCGAATGCTTCCCGCCAGCACAAACGGCACCTCCGCCCTGACGCATTCGTACATCACGCCCTGCGTGAGATGTCCCGCTTTCACCGCTTCCGCGATGCCTCCGGCATAGTTGATAGTGTTGATGGCACGCATGTGATTGCGGTGTCCGTGTTCTTCGAGCCTTCCGTCCTGCGTGCGCACGCCCAACGACGTGCCCAGGAGAGCGGATTCAATATCGTGTACCGCTAAAGCATTGCCCGCGAGCACAGCATCAATCCACTTGCCCCGGATCAGCTTCGATAATGGCCCGCAGCCGCCCGTATGCACCACGACTGGACCGGCGACAGCGACAATCCTTCTGCCGTCTTCACGAACCTGCCGCATAATCGCCGCTGTTTGCGCCACGGCGGTTTCCACTTGGCGCTCCGAGGAGATTTCGTTGCTCATGAAGGCAAACGACATGCGGTCGCGTTCCTTGGCTTCCGGAACGACTCGAATGCCTTTCATGCCGGTCACCACCGAATCGCTGGCTTTCACATCGCGCAGGCGGCGGCACTGCGCGATGCCGTCGCGAATCACGATCATGGCGTCCATGCGCTGATTTTGCGCTTCCAGCCATTGGCCACGATAACGCACAAAAGTGCGCTGATTGGTGGTCGAATAAAAGTCTTCCGGCGCGCAGCGGTCCTTTTCAGCGGATTTCAGTTCGACATCCCCTGAATCCACGGGAGCGCAGCCGAGACCCAGCAATTGGGTCAACATGCGCTCCATCTGCTCTTCGGAATCGGCTTCCACGCGCAGCCGCAAGGATGATGGATCGCCGTTCGTGCGGCCAATCGTAAAGTTTTCCACCTCGAAGCGGCCTCCGAACTCAACGACCGAGTCGAAGATCCGCTCCATGATGTGTGAATCAATAAGATGGCCCTGCGCTTCGACAACTTCGGAAAGCGGCAGGTCCAGGTTGGGGGACTGCTTTGGCATTCAATCAGGAATGGGTCAAAAAGACCGGCAAGCCTTCCTTGTTGTTGTAGCTGGGGCGATACCGGGCTGTGTTATACATTTTTTCCACTTCGACATGACGGGGCCCGAGCTTCGGGTCGGGAATCTCAACCATGGCGAACTTTCCGTCCGTGATGGAAGCCATCAATCCGGTTTTATGCGACGTAATCGCGTCATAGGCCATGGTGCCGAACGTGGTCGCGACCAGCGTGTCCAGAAAATCCGGCGCGCCGCTGCGGAGATCGTAGGTCAAGTCGCTAACAACTGTTTCCGAGCCTGTTTTCTCTATTATCACATCGCTAAACGCTTCAGCGACGCTGAATTTCTTGCGGTGGCCGAAAGCATCGGGATCACCGTACTCCTTCACCTCGTAACCCTTCCAGGCGGCCCCCTCGGATAAGATGACCAGACAGTAGTTGCTCGGATTGTTGCGCTTGTCCGTCATCAACAGTTCCACCATGTGATCAACATCAAACTGATACTCCGGTATGCCGCAGCGAATGGATGTGACATACGCGGTGTAAAGGGCGGTGTAGCCGGCATCGCGCCCGAAGACACGGAAAATGCCCACGCGCTCATGTGAGCCCACCGTGGTACGCTGGCGCGCAATGGCTTCCTGCGCGCGGGAAACCGCCGTTGAGAAGCCGATGCAGTACTCGGTATTGCGGACATCATTATCCATGGTCTTAGGGACGCCGATGACGTTAAATCCAAGCTTGCTGAGAACGGCGGCATAGCTCAGAGTATCGTCGCCGCCAATGGCAATCAAATGATCGACGTTCAGCTTCTCTAAGTTGGACAGCACGTGTTTGCTGAGGTCGTAAGTGGTAGCCGACGCGCCGTCCTTTGTGGTTTGCTTTGTCGGAAAATCTTCCGGCTTTAAAAATGCCGGAACCTTTTTCATTTTGGAAGGGCTGGTGCGACTGGTATGCAGGAAAGTGCCGCCCGTGCGGTCAATGGTTCTGGTGTTGTCCCGATTTAACGGTAGAACATAGCGCTTGACGCTTTCCGGATCATCGAAATTCAGATCGGTCAAGCCTTTCCATCCTAAACGAATTCCTGTTACTTCATGTCCGTCGCTCGTGCTGCGGTAAACGACGTTCTTAATGACGGCATTGAGGCCGGGAACATCGCCTCCGCCGGTTAAAATTCCAATTTTCTTTCCGGACATGGATCTCCTGTTTGAGCGCTCAGCTCCTAAAAACCATAGTTTAGCTTTGGGCGGAAAGCATCGACAGGGATGCGAACGCAGGCCCTTTACTTAGACCCACCAGGCAGCGGCGGGCTGTTCACGAATCATGATCTCGTTCAGGAAGTCAGCAGCCTTCGTTAATCCTTCATCGGGCGACATCAGCGTATCCTCATGCTCAATGGAAAGCACGTAATCGTAGCCGTACATCCGCAGAGTAGAGATGAACTCTTTCCACCAGCCGTACGGATGGCCGTAGCCGCAGGAGCGGAAGATCCAGGCGCGGTTGCGCTCATCCGTGTACTTTTTGGTGTCAAGCACGCCCGTTTTCGGGAGGTTGTAATCGTAAATTTGCGTGTCTTTCGCGTGGACGTGGAAGATGGCGTCGCCAAGCACGCGAATTGCTTTGATAGGGTCAATGCTTTGCCAGAACATGTGGCTCGGATCATAATTGCAGCCGACACTATCGCCCGCGATGGAGCGGAGCTTCAGCATGGTCTCGGGACTATAGACCACAAAGCCCGGATGCATCTCGATAGCGATCTTGATGCCGTGGTCCTTGGCGAATTTGCCGTGCTCGATCCAATAGGGAATCACCTTCTTCTCCCATTGCCAGTCGAGCACTTCCAGATACTCCGGCGGCCAGGGGCAAGTGACCCAGTTCGGGAACTTGGCATTGTCGCTGTCGCCGGGACAGCCCGAGAAATCGATTACGACCGGAACGCCTAATTTCGCCGCCAGCTCAACAGTACGCTTGCTGGTGTCGGCGTACCCTTTGGCGACTGCCGGATCTGGGTGCAGAGGATTGCCGTGGCAACTGAGGGCGCTGATCGAGAAGCCCTGATCGTCCAGCTTCTTCTTGAATTCAGACAGCTCGTTGGCGTTGTCCAGCATTGAAAGTTTGCAATGCGGATCGCCGGGATAGTTTCCGGTACCAAGCTCTACGGTCGTGATACCCAGACCTTTAAGCTTTTCAAAAACCTTATCAAGCGGAAACTGCGACAACAACGGGGTGAAACATCCGACTCTCATCAGCGAAAGCGTATCACAGAGCGGGTCTTACCTGATTACGTCACCGTTTGGGAAAGCCAGCATCGCCAAAGCAGCCAAGCGAGCGCGACGAGAAAACCAAGAAACGCTTTGTATTCCTCGTTGCGGCGGTACAGCGCCCAGGAGAACCGCCGGTGAGCGCCGGAAAAGTGATTTGTCGGCAGAAAGCGCCGGGTTTGGCTCGCATAAGCAGCATAGTCCGGGAAGATTTCGCGCAAGTGCTGCTCTTCCAGTTCAACAGCGGGGAGATAAATCAATCCGAACGCCGCCGCGAAAACAAGGCCCAGCCAAAGGTTTCGCGAGGCGATCACAATGCCGCAGGCAACGATCAGAGTTCCCGCATAGAGAGGATTGCGGAGGTACGAGTAAGGGCCTGATGTCGCTAGTTGCTGATCTTTGGCAAGATGCCCGCCGGCCCAGCCTCGGAGCGTCAGGCCGAGCAGGGAAAAAGGGATGCCCAGAAGTATCGATGCGCGGGAGGGCTCGGAAAGCCAGGCAAATGTAATCAGGAGCAGGAAGCCGCATGGAACCCGCAGCCGCTGCACGAAGTCGGCATACAGTTTTGGAAAGAGGTATCGCCCCTTGTCAACTTCGCGCGCGGCGCTCACGGCTTCGACACAGCCTTTATGTGATGAGCGCCGCGGTTCTCCAGGGATGAGAGCAACGCTGTTACTACTTCCTCGACTGCGATGGTTCTCATGCTGGCGTGAATTTCGGAATGCCGTTTGTACGTGGTTGCAACATCCGGCGCGCGCAGCACAGTCAGGCTGCCGCCGAACGGACCAGTACACGCGGGGTCGGTTGGCCCAAAAAGGGCCACGCCCGGTTTGCCCAAAGCCGCCGCCAGATGAAGCGGGCCGCTATCGACACCGACAATCGCGGCGGCGCGGCGGGTGGCGTCGATGAGGCCGCTCAAAGTTGAAACGTAAACAGTTATGTGTTTAAATCCTCCAAGCTCAGCCGCTTTTGCGGCGGGAACACTAATCACCAATGGCAATCTTTCTTTTTGCAATGCTTGGCCAAGGAGCTCATACGACCGAAGCGGCCACTCCTTCCCTGCCCAGCCGGCAAAAGGGTTGGCTAAAACGAACGGACCTGCCGGCAAATCGCCTTCCGGACGGCCCGGCGGAATCCGGGCTTGCGTGATGAGCTCCGTGGCTCCGGCAGCCGCGACCAGTTGCAAGTTTCGCTCCACGCGATGCGGACCCATTACGTCCACGCAATGGTCATAGAACCAGGCGGCATGCGATTCGCGGGCTACCGCGCGGCTGAATCCATAGAAGACTTTCGGGCGGGCCGCGTGCCCGGCGAGAGCGGATTGCAGCAAGCCTTGAAAGTCGAACGCCAAGTCGAATCGCTTTTGGCGTAAGCGCTGCCACGAGGTTTTCAGCGCCTTCACTCCGCCCCGCTCAAAAGGAATCAGCTCGTCAATCGCGGGATTGCCTTCGAGCAGAGGCATCCAACGCGGCGAAACGAGCCAGGATAGTTTGTGGGCAGGAAAGCTGGCCTTGAGACTGGCGGCGGCGGGAAGGGCGTGAATGATATCTCCCATGGCGCCTAAACGAATGACTAAGATGCCGGTATGATCGTAAGCGGGGGTCAGCATCAATGATTCTGGCCTGATATAACAGCCGCTTCTCCTTGACGGGAGATCACTAACTCGACAAAGTCCTGAGATCGCTGCTTCTCCGCTTGCTTGTCGTCGATTACTTGGACATTTTTGCCGTGAAGGGTAATGGAATGCCAGTCCTGCTCAGACGCCTGTACAACAAAGTCCACGGAGCGGAGCGCCGCCATGAGATGACAGCGAGCGTCGGCGGGCAGCAGCGTATCCGAATTTTCCAATACGACCACCAGCGTTCTACCGCGCGCCTCTTTTTCGACGCGGCGCGCCTGGAGAGCGGTTAAAGGATCGAACAAGCCGGCAATCACTGTCCAGACACCATCGCCGAGCAACTCTCTCGCCTTCTGTAGCGGAATGATTTTCGTTCGAGTATCCAAACGTCTAGTTTATTCATTGCCATGCAGGATCAACAGGTCCGACGCTTCCCGCGCGACGCGCCCGGCGCTCACCCGCAGCATGCAGCGGTGATCAATGGGACACTCGCGAAGCAGGCAGGGGCTGCATTCGACCGGTTGGTAGATTACCCGGCTCAACGCGCCGGTTGGACCTGTGGCCTCGTGATCGGTGGCTCCGAAGATCGCTACCGTAGGCACTCCTAAAGCGGAGGCGATGTGCATCGGGCCGGAATCGTTCGTTAACAGCAACTCGCAGGCAGCGACCATTTCGATCAGTTCGCCCAGAGTAGTTTTGCCGGAAAGATCTGCTGCTTGGCAGCCAGCGGCTTGTAGCTGCTGATGCACAAGGTTGCAGATAGGCTGTTCTTCCTTTGATCCAAAAATAGCCACGGAAGCGCCTCCTTCGCGGGCAAGCTGGGCGGCAGCGGCGGCAAAACGCTCCGGCAGCCAGCGCTTCGCTCCACCATAAGCGGCGCCGGGCGCTATGCCTATCACCGGTCCACCGAGCGATAGCGCATGCAACCGGCGTCGGCCTGCTTGCGCCGCGGCAGGCGCGCCGTGCAGCCGGATATGCCCGTTTGTTTGGTACCTGTCCAAAATGCGCGCGCGTTTTAAAAGTTCCAGATAATAAAATCGTTGGTGTTTCGGAATTTCACCGGGCTGCGGCGGGGGAATGGGATGCGTCAACAGCCAGCCACGCGCATCGCGGTCATAACCGATGCGCGCCGGAATGCCTGCTGCTTTCACCAGGGCCGCTGATTCGAAGGCATTCTGCAGAAGGATGGCGCAATCGAAATGACGCCTGCGGAGATCCTGGGCGATTCTCCACTTTCCCTTCCACCCGCGCCAGCTTCTGGGGGCCTCATAAGGGATCAGTTCGTCGCAAAACGGCTCGCGGCCATACAGCCCGGCAACCCACGGGCGCGCCAGAATGGAAATCTCCGCCGCTGGGAAGCGGTCTCGCAAAGCTTGCAGCGCAGGCACAGACATGACGGCATCGCCAACCCAATTGGTGGCGCGAACTAAGATCCTGCGGAACAACGTTCACCCAAAGATTCAGGATACCGGCAAGCGCTCTCCTTCGCCGCAAGTTCGAGCAGTGTCCTGAACTCGCGTTGTTGAAACGAATTTAATTCTGTATGGCAGGGCTAAACTCTTAGCAAGCCTAAGGGATTACAGGGGGGAGTACACCGGACCTGCTGCGGTTCGTGCAAACTCGACAACTCCGGACAGAAGAACGACTGTGTTTACAGGCGACATCACGCAGATTGTCAGTGCAGTTCCGGACGGGGCTCGACCGCTTCCGTTTGAATCTTCACGGCTCCCTCATTTAGGCCAGCAGCTTTCGCTGTGAGTGTAATGGGTCCGCTCTGACGGGAGGTGCGCACCACAACCAGCGCACGTCCTTGGTACAGCTTGCGTCGAGTGCCTTGGTAGGAAGCTGGGTCTTGTGCATCTCCATTGCCGACTGCCGCAATCACGCCGGGGCCGCTAATCGAAAAGTGTATTTCCTGGTCTGCCTGCGGCTGCCAACGGCCCTCGGAGTCCACAGCTTCAACGGTTACAAACGAAAGGTCTTCCCCATCCGCGTGAATGACGCTCCGATCCGCCGCGAGTCGCAGCCTGCTGGCACTGCCCGCCGTTGTGAGGACGTTTTCCGCAACAGGACGGCCGTTTCGGATGCCGACCGCCTTCAAAATACCGGGTGTGTACGGCACGGAGAAAGTTGCCTTGAACTCCTGGTCGCGGCCGGTCGGCTGCTCGCCGATTAATTGATCATTCAAGAACAGTTGCACCTTTTCCGCACCGGAGCACACGTCCACCTGCAGTTTCTTGCCTTCCTGGCCCGGCCAACTCCAAGTCGGCAATGTGGGATAGGTCGCCCACATGACCGCGATGATCTTCTTGCCTTCTGGCTCGGGCAGTCGGACGGCAGCGTACACGCGATCGCCACCATTCCAGAGAATGTCCCGATAGTAGGACTGCGGCTTTCGGTAGCCGGTCAAATCGAGGTCGCCGCAAACTGCCGCATGCCAGGGATAGCCGCGAAAGAGAACCGCGATAATGGCCTGCATGGCTGGATCGGACGCGCCTTGGGCCATCATGGCGGCCATGTCCACTCCGTTGGCCATTCCGAGGAACATTTTGTCCACAGTGCCCGTGCTCGCCATGGCGCTCATGATCTGTCCCGCTTGCTGGGCCTGTTCCGTAGTTCCATACGACCACGCGCCAATCCCCGATTCGCCCAGATAGTCCATCGAAGTCCAGGTCAGGTCGCCCAGGACGTACGGACTGGCCTGCGAGATCTTCCATAAACGGAAGGCGTAAGCAGGGTAGGATTCGGTTGTGAGCATCATTCGCGACGGGAAACGGGTATGGTCATCCGCATAGCTGTTCTGCAAGCTGTAGTTGTAACCCGTGATGTCCAGAAGAGAAAAAACGGCTTGCGCCGTAGGCGAAGTGGTGGTACCGGGAAAAGCGAGTGTCAGCGGGCGCGTGTTGTCGAGCGAGCGCACCTGATCGGCTAATTTCTTTCCCATCTCCCGACCGCGTTCCACGGTGAGCTCGGGGATCTCATTGCCAATTCCCCAAATTACGACCGACGGATGATTGCGGTCACGCAGCACCATCGCAGAGATATCGTGCTTCCACCATTCGTCGAAGTCGCTGCCGTAATCGAACTTGACTTTGTGCGCCTTCCACATGTCGAACGGTTCATCCAGAACCAGGAGACCGAGCCGGTCGCATGCATCCAGGAATGCTGGTGACGGGATATTGTGCGCAGTTCGCACCGCATTGTGCCCAGCGGCCTTCAGCAACTCTACTTTGCGCTCCTCCGCCCGATCAAATGCCGCCGCTCCCAGCGGTCCGTTGTCGTGGTGAACGCTGCCGCCGGTCAGCTTGATCGGCTTGTCGTTCAGTACCAGTCCTTTTTCTGCCGACCAAGCGAGCAACCGAATTCCGAACGGTGTGACTACTTCATCGACTACTTTGCCGCTCTTCAGCACTCGTGTGACCGCCCGGTACAGCACCGGCGAGTTGGGAGACCAACGCGCCGGATGGGCTACGGCGATGTCCTGACTTGCTTCCGTTTCGCTGCCGGCGGTTACTTTTATCGGCCATGACCCGCTTCCCACACTTTGCCCTGTGCGGTCTATCAGCGTGGTCTGCACGGTTAGGCCACTGGTTTCTGCAGACTCGTTGACCACTCTGGCCCGCACCAGAACCTTCGCCGTTGTGTCGGAAACTTCCGGCGTAGTGACAAAAATGCCCCAAGGAGCCACATGCATCGGATTCGTGACGACGATCCGGACATGCCGGTAGATGCCGGACCCGGTGTACCAGCGGCTGTTCGGCTGAGCCGAGTTGTCCACACGTACTGCCAGCACATTGGAACCCGTGAAGTGCAGCTCCGGCGTGAGATCGAGCCGGAAGCTGGTATAGCCGTAAGACTGATGACCCAACTTGTGCCCATTCAAATAGACAGTAGCGTTTCTGTAAATTCCATCAAATGCAACGCCCACTCGTCGGCCTTTCCAATCAGGTGACGCACCAAAAGTCTTGCGATACCAACCAGTACCGTTCGGAAAAAAGCCGCCTCCCGAACCGGATGGATTATTTTTATCCGGCGCACTCTCGATGCTCCAATCGTGCGGCAGCTGTACGGAGCGCCACGATTGATCTGGAAACGCGGGTGCCTCTGCGCCGCTCGGATCGCCCAGTAGGAACTTCCAGCCGGCATCGGCCGCCAGTTCCAGCCGGGGCGAGTCCGAACTTGCTGCGCCCAGCGCCATGGGCCCAAGGGGTGCCAACGCCACGCAGAGCGCGATCATCCAGCGGGGATGGAACTTCATGAAAACCTCTTTCTGGTTATGCTTTGGCGAGCTTTCGTGGGCTCGGTGGGTTTCGTGCTAGGTGAGCTCTCCGTGGCGCGCAATCCGAGCAATAGGACACGGATCGTTTCCCGGAACAGCCGATCAATGGACTGACCGTATTCGATCTCGACTTTGTTTCCCAAAGACGCAAGACGCCGTTGCGCTCCGATCACCGCATTGATCACGGCATGCATCGTCAGATCAGGGTCCAGATCAGGGCGCAGAGAACCGTCTGCGATGCCTTCGCGAATCAGTTCGCTGAAGTAGCGGAATCCCTGCGGATTGATTTGCGCCTCCAAGGTAAGGAGGCGTTCGGCCGGCCAGTCTCTGGCGTACAAGGCATCGAATTGCGCCATAAAGCGGGCTTTCGCCGGGTGAAGGGATAGCTCATCGGCCATGAACTCCAGCAGTGCCGTAACCCTCCCCAGCCCAGTAGTCGCACCCTCCAGGCGCTGCTTCGCACGCTCGGTATTCTCTGTAAACAAAGCGCTGAGGATGGCCCAGACGATCTCGTCTTTGTTCGAAAAGTACTGGTAAACCGTTGAGGCTCGAACGCCACTGGCAGACGTGATGTCGGCCATCGTAACGCGGTCGATCCCGTGCTCATCGAAGAGTGTCTCGGCCGCATCCAGGATGCGTTGCTGCTGGCGTTCGCGGTGAGCGTGATAAGTGTTCAGGGCTGGTTTAACATCGGTTCTGGGCACGAGGAATGCGCTTCTCCATAAATCGTATAGATAGTACAAACTTGTACTAACATTACGAATTAGCTTATAGCCTGTTTAGGTGGTTGTCAAGGCAAATAGTTCCACATGCGTGGCCTCACGGAAGCCGAGATACCTTAAATGTGTACGGTTCAGCGTTTAGGAGGAAAGTGTTACCCAAGTTCCTGCCCCTGACAACCAACATCGTAAAATAGGATCGTCCATGAGCAGGCTGTATACACGCGAAGCGCTCGTTGAACAGCGTGAGAAGTGGCGGGCGGAAGACCGAAAGGTGGTCTTCACCAATGGTTGTTACGACGTTTTGCATCCGGGTCATGTTCGGCTGCTGGAGCGTGCTCGTTCCTTGGGCGATGTCCTGGTGCTGGCGCTCAATACCGATGAAAGCGTCCGCCGGTTGAAAGGTCCGTCACGTCCCTTTTTCCACCAGGGGGAACGCGCTGAACTGGCTTTGCGCTTGGAAGCGGTGAATGCCGTTGTGCTTTTTGATGAGGACACGCCCCGTGAACTCATTGCCGCCGTGCTGCCCGATGTTCTTGTGAAGGGCGCTGATTGGGAGCGCTTTATCGCGGGGCGAGAGGAAGTGGAAGGGGCTGGCGGACAGGTGCATGCTTTGTCTCTCGAACCAGGATTCTCCACGACCGATATCGCCGGCCAGGTTCTTTCGCGATTTCAAGCTGTTTCGAGTTGTCGTTCGTGATTCATCCAGGAACAGAAGAGCTTCTCTTATCAGCGGGAAGGCATCCGTCCTTTCAGTCGCTGCTGCAACAGTTGAAGCGCCGCGAAACCGGGCCGTTTGGGATTTCGGGCCTTGGCACGACAGCAAAAGCTCTATATCTAACTTTGCTTTATGCAGGCACGGAGCAGCCATTGTTTGTTGTCGTCGATGGCAACAAGGAAGCGGAGACCCTGCTGGAAGCCACAGAAGTTTTTTTCGAACTGCTTCTGAAAGACCGCGATCTTTCGCCGCCGCAATTGATTCCGGCGCTGGACGTTCTCCCGCAGCAACATCTCTCCCCGCATAATGAAATCGTCGAAAAGCGGGCTGTCGGCCTGTGGCGTCTTTCCTCGCAAAAGGTTCCCATCACGATTGTTCCCGTGGCCTCGGCCCTGCTGCGCACGGAGTCAGCGGATTTCTATCGTCAGCTTGCGCTCACGCTGCGACCGGGAGAAGAAATCCCGCTCGAAGATCTGGTACAGCACCTCGAAAGCATCGGCTATGAGCGGCACGAGCCAGTCGAGATGGTTGGAGAGTACTCGCTGCGCGGCGGCATCTTTGATGTCTTTCCCGCCGAAGCGCCGAAGCCCGTGCGCGTTGAGTTTTTTGGCGATGAGGTGGAGTCGATCCGGCAATTTGATGTGGAGTCGCAGCGATCGGTGCTCAAGGTCAGTTCCACAACGCTTTTGCCCTTGACCGAGTATCCAAGGTCCCGCCCTCTGCTTCGCAAGCTGGCGGAGGCAGCGGAAAAGGCGGAACTGGAGCTTGCTAATCCGGGCGAAGTGTTTCCCGGTTGGGAGTTTCTTCTGCCGTTGGTTCGGCCCCGCGCTCACAATTTGTTTTCGCTGAATCCGGAGGCGCTGGTTGTGCTTGATGAACCGGAGGCGATAGAATCGGCTGCCGAGCGCTTTTGGCAGCGCCTCGTCAATCCGGAACGGCCATCAGCGATTGAACCGGAGAAAAACTTCGCGCCCTGGGACGAGTTAAAGGCGGCCTTCGCGGGACAGCCGCAAATTACCCTTCATGAACTGGACCTTGCGCGGGCTGACGGCAGCAAAGCGGTGGGCCGTCGCTTTCACATCCCGACCAGGCCCTCATTAACGTTCAAAGGCAATATGCCAGTGGCCGTGGCGGAAGCGCGGAATCTGATCGAGGCCGGCAACAAAGTCGTCTTTTTCGCCAATTCCGTGGGAGAAGTGGAACGGATCGCGGATGTCCTGCAAGAGTACTCTGTTCCTTACCAGCTTGGGCTGGAAAGCAGCGTGGGCAAGCGCCCGGCCATCGCCGAACGCTCTAATTACTCCGGCGCCGCGGTCAACGCCTATCTGATCAAAGGCTGTATCCGCCGTGGCGTTGTGCTTGGCGAGTCGCAACTCGCTCTTCTCGGTTCGGAAGACCTTTTTGAAACGTCCGATCTGATTGCGCGCCAGCCCACCAAGTCACAACTGGCTGCTTTCGCGGCGGATATCGCGGATCTGAAGCCGGGTGATTTCGTGGTGCACACCACGCACGGAGTCGGCCAGTTCCTCGGCATTCGCGAGATCGCGCAAGGCGACGGCAAGGGCGATTTCATGCTGGTGGAGTACGCGGGCGAATCCAAGCTGTACGTCCCACTCACCCGACTCGACCTGGTGCAGAAATACCGTGGCGCGGGCGAGGCAAAGCCTCACCTGGACCGCTTGGGCGGCGTCACTTGGGAGAAGACGAAATCGCGCGTTAAAGCCAAGATGCGCGACATGGCGGATGAGCTACTGAAGCTTTACGCGCAGCGGCGGGTCGCCAAAGGCTTCGCCTTCTCAAACGACAGCAACTGGCAGCGCGAGTTCGAGGACGCTTTCGAATACGCAGCCACGAAAGATCAACTCAGCGCGGTGGATCAGATCAAAGGCGACATGGAAAGCAAGCAGCCCATGGACCGCCTGTTGTGCGGCGACGTTGGTTTCGGCAAGACGGAAGTGGCGATGCGGGCCGCCTTCAAAGCGCTCGGTGATGGAAAGCAGGTCGCCGTGCTTGCGCCGACCACTGTGCTTTCCTTCCAGCACTATGAAACGTTCAAACGCCGCTTCGCCTCCTTTCCCGTGCGCGTTGAACTGGTGAGCCGTTTCCGCACCCCGAAGGAAACCAAGCAGGTTCTCGAAGACCTGGCAATGGGCAAGGTTGATATTCTGATCGGCACTCACCGGCTGCTGTCGAAAGATGTGGTATTCCCTGATCTCGGGCTGTTGATCGTGGACGAGGAACAGCGCTTCGGCGTGCGGCATAAAGAGCGCTTAAAGCAACTGCGGCATAACGTGGACGTGCTCACGATGAGCGCCACTCCCATTCCGCGCACGCTGCACATGTCGCTGCTGGGCTTGCGTGACCTGTCGGTGATTGAAACGCCTCCGAAAGATCGTTTGTCGATCAACACCGTGGTGGCTCATTTCAACCAGGATTTAATCAGGACCGCCATTGAACAGGAACTGGCGCGCCAGGGACAGGTTTACTTTGTTCACAATCGCGTGGACACCATCTTTATGCGCGCGGCTTTTCTTCAGGAACTGCTTCCGCAATGCCGGATCGGTGTCGGACATGGACAGATGGGCGAAGCCGAACTGGAAAAGGTGCTTCTTGGTTTCATGAGGCACGATTATGATGTTTTTGTCTGCACCACCATTGTCGAGAACGGCCTCGATATTCCGCTGGCGAATACAATCCTCATTGAGAACGCGGAGCGCTACGGCCTAAGCGAACTTTATCAATTGCGCGGGCGCGTGGGCCGGTCGAACCGCCGCGCGTATGCGTACCTGATGATTCCGGTGGATACGCAGTTGAGCGAGGTGGCAAGAAAACGGCTGGCCGCGCTGAAGGAGTTCAGCGACCTGGGAGCCGGTTTCAAGATAGCCGCGCTGGACCTGGAACTCAGAGGCGCCGGTAATCTTCTCGGCGGCGAGCAGCATGGCCATATCGAAGCGGTCGGCTACGACACCTATGTGCGTTTATTGGAAGAAACCGTTCGAGAGCTGAAAGGCGAGGAGATACCGCTCGAAATCCACGCCACGCTCAATCTCGGCCTGGACATCCGCATCCCGACGAAGTATATTGCCGATGAAGCGCAACGGCTACGGTCTTATAAACGCATTGCGGATGTGGAAGATGGGGAAGGTGCCAAGCGGATGGCCGATGAGTTAACAGACCGATATGGTCCGGTTCCGGAAGAGGTAAAGAACCTGATCAGTTTCTCCCTCCTGAAAAGCCTGGCCGAGCGGGTTGGCGTTGAATCAATTGACCGCCGCCAGGGTTTCGTCAATGTAAAGTTCCACCAGCAGTCGAAAGTAGATCCATTCCAGTTAATGAATCTTGTGCGCGGCACGGAAGGCGCGCAATTCACGCCGGCGGGAGTTTTGAAATTTCCAATTAACGCCTCGACCGATCCGCTTCAGTTGTTACAAGACTTGAGAAAAGCCTTGGGAAAGCTGATTCCAGAAGAGCCAGGCAAAGGATCTGGCCGCGAAAGGGAAACCACACAACGTCACCCAGCAGCAAAGTTTTAGGGCCCGCTTCTACGTGCCACAATACGAGCATCATGGCGGTAAGCCCGAAGTCTCGACTCACGGAAGAAGAGTACCTGGCACAAGAACGAAAAGCTGAGTTTAAAAGTGAGTATCTGAATGGTGAGATGTTTGCCATGGCGGGTGGTACGTTCCGTCATGCCTCGATCATTCTGGACTTCGCCGGAGAGTTACGCGCGCAGTTACGTGGAACGGCGTGCCGAGCGTTGACACAAGACATGCGAGTTCAAGTGTCCTCCGGCGGACTGTACACTTACCCCGACATCCTTGCCTTTTGTGAACCGCCCGCGTTTCTGGACGAGACGGAAGACACCCTACTGAATCCCGTCCTGATCGCGGAAGTTTTATCCGACTCCACGCGCGATTACGATCTCGGAGGAAAATTTGAGCTATACCGGCTTATCCCTACGCTCCGGGAGTATGTCACCGTGGAACAGAGCGCGGTTCACATCGTCACACGACAGCGGCAGCAAGACGACTCCTGGCTCCTGCGGGATTATACCGATCCCGGAAGTGATCTGCCTCTCTCCTCCGTGGGTGTCACCATCCGCACCGCCGAGATTTATCGGAACGTTTCCTTTGCGGCCTGAAATGTCCTCGCGCTGTCGGGAACCGGCCGAGAGGCGGGAACATCTTTACATTCGTATCCGGCTTTACTCGCTGGCGGGGAAACGCGCTGCCTCGAAAAAATACACAAAACTTGCCATAATGGAGAAAAGTTTTAATCTTATGAAGTCAAAGTGCCTTCCCGTTCTGGCTCTCGCCTCTCTTGGTTTTGCCGCTGACGTGCCGTCTAATCCTCCGCGGGTCGTAGACCAGATTGTCGCCCGGGTCAACGGCGATATTGTGAGCCAGGATGAACTGGCGCGTTTTACTAGAGAGCTTGCGAAAGAAATGCAGGCGCAAGGCGCGCCGCAAACACAGATCCAGGCAGAAGTGGAAAAGCGGCAAAAGGACGCGCTCCGCGACCGCATTGATGAACTGCTGCTGACTCAAAAAGGCAAGGAACTCAACATTAATGTTGATTCCGACATCAGTAAGTACATGGCGAACCTTCAACGCCAATCGGGTCTGACTGATGCTGAAAAGTTCCACGATTATGTCCGGCAGCAATCGGGAATGAGCTATGAAGATTTCCAGGCGGAGACAAAAAACCAGTTCCTGACTCGTGAAGTGATCGGCCACGAGGTAGGTCGGCGCATCAATATTCCCGACAAGGAAATCGAGGATTATTACAACGCCCATAAACAGGACTTCGTTCGTGACGAGAAGGTCTATTTAAGCGAAATTCTTGTTTCAACGCAGGGGAAAGATCCAGCCGCGGTCATCGCGGCGGAGAAAAAGGCCAAACAGGTAGCGGCGGAAGCGGCAAAGGGCCAGCGTTTTTCTGATCTGGCTCGCGACAACTCGGATGCAACGACGTCCAAGGAGGGCGGGACACTGGGCGGCTACAAAAAAGGCGAGCTTACCAAGCAGGTGGAAGACGCGGTGTGGAACCTGCCGAAAGGGGCGGTGACTCCGACTATTAAGATCGCGACGGGTTTTGAAGTATTCAAGGTTGATGACCATACCAAGGCAGGTCTGGCGCCTTTAGTCGACGTCAAGCCGGAGATTGAGAATCAGTTGTACGGCCCCAAGATGCAGCCGAAAGTGCGCGAATACCTGACGGAACTGCGCAAACAGGCTTTCCTGCAGATTAAAAGCGGCTACCAGGATACGGGCGCGGCCGCCGGTCAAAATACTGCATGGCAGGACCCGGCGCAGCTTAAACCGGAAACCGTCACCAAGGCGGAAGTCGAACAGAAAACCCGCCGTAAGCGCTTACTCTGGACCATACCAATTCCCGGAACGGAAACCACGGTTACTGGAAAGAGCAGTTCTCGCTAACCAAGGGAAAAATGAAATCATTCTATGTCGGCAGCCTTCTGCCGAATGACGTGATTACCGCGGAGTTTCTGGTCATCGCGAAGGATATTCGTCAGAAGAAAACGGGCGAGCCTTACCTGTCGCTTCACTTGGCGGACCGGACTGGCGAGATGGAAGCCAAGATGTGGGACAACGTCGCCGAAGTCATGGACACCTTTAGCTGTGACGATTTTGTCAGGGTGAAAGGATTGGTGCAGGTATACCAGAAGCGGTCGCAATTCACCATTCATCGCCTGCGGCGGATGGAAGAGCATGAAGTCGATCTTTCTGATTACTTTCCCTGCGCTGAACGGGATATCGAGGAGATGTTTTCCGAGTTGCAGGGGACAATCGCAAACCTCCGCCAGCCGCACCTTCGCGCTTTGCTCCAGGCAGTGTTTAGAGATCCCAAGATTGCCGGCGTGTACAAGATGGCCCCAGCCGCCAAGAGCATTCATCACGCCTGCCGGGGCGGGCTTCTCGAACATGTCTTGTCTCTTTGTTCCTTGTGCAGACTGACTGCCTCGCATTACAAGGATGTTGATCTTGATCTGCTGCTGGCGGGCGCGATTCTGCATGACATCGGGAAAATCGAAGAGCTTACCTATACGCGCAGTTTCAATTACAGCGCGGAAGGCCAATTATTAGGCCATATCGTCATTGGCCTGCGGATTGTCGGGGACAAGCTGCGGGAAGTACCCGACTTTCCGCCGAGGCTGCGAACGCTTCTGGAGCATATGCTCATCAGCCACCATGGAGAGCTTCAGTATGGGTCGCCCAAAGTTCCTATTTTCCTGGAAGCGCTGCTGCTGCATCATCTGGACAATCTGGATTCCAAAATGGAAGCCATGCGAAGCGCATTGAAGCGTGACTCGGTCGTGGAGGGAGACTTTACCGGCTGGATACCGTCGCTGGAGCGGGTTATTCTTCGGAAAAGCCGCTTCCTCGAAGCGATCACGCCCATTGTGCAGGAGACGCTTTTTGCCGAGCCGGAGGAGCCGGTCCTGTCTTTACCAGCGCCTACAGAGAACCGGCCCGTTCCAGGCGTTTCCGTTTCTTCTCAGAACGAAACCCCTATAGCGGTCAAATCCGGCAAAAAGGAAGACAAGGGCGAAAGTCGTCCCCCTCGCGCCACCCTCTTTGGGGAAAAGCTGCAAGCCGTTCTTGAATTGCGCAAGTAGCGGCGGATGTTAAGATGATGAGTTGTCAGGCTCCGGGCTTCGTGCAATGGGCGGCCGCCAACCCCGCCAGGTCCGGAAGGAAGCAACGGTAGCGGTTTAGCTTGTGTGCCGCGGATCACCCGGGGTCTGGCAATTACTATGTGTGCGTGCTCGTAACGATGGTTTCCTCCTCTTCCGGGTTGTGATATCGTCTCAGTCTTCCCGCTGTTATTAGAAACCGGTCATGTATCAGGTTATCGCCAGGAAATACCGTCCGCAAACGTTCAGCGATCTTATTGGACAGGAGCATGTTCAAAAAACTCTGACCAATGCCATTGAAAGCAGGCGTCTGGCTCATGGTTATATCTTTTCCGGTCAGCGCGGCACGGGCAAAACAACGGTGGCACGCATACTGGCGCGCTGCTTAAACTGCGTGAGCGGGCCTACGCCGACTCCCTGCGGAGTTTGTTCGAGCTGCCTGGAGATTACCGCCGGTTCATCGGTTGATGTGATTGAGATCGACGCGGCATCCAATCGCGGCATCAACGAAATGCGCGAGATTCGCGAGAACGTGCGTTATCGTCCCGCGCGTGACCGGTACAAAGTTTTTATTGTCGATGAAGCTCATCAGATTACCAAAGAGGCTTTTAACGCTCTCCTGAAAACGCTGGAGGAGCCGCCCGAGTGGGTGATCTTTATTCTTTGCACAACGGAAGCGAACGAGATTCCTAATACCATTGCCTCCCGCTGCCAGCATTTCACCTTTCGCTCGGTTGATTTTGCGGAATTGATGAACCGCATGAAGTACATCATCGCGCAGGAAGGGATTGAGGCGGATGATGAGGTACTGTCCGTCATCGCCCAAGCGGGCGAAGGCAGCGTGCGCGATTCGCTTTCGGCGCTGGATCAGGCAATTGCATGCTGCGGACAAACGCTGGGCGTAGTCGAAGTGCGCGCCTTGTTGGGCCTGTTCGGCGCGAGTTCTTTGAGCGCGGTGGCGGATGCTTTGCAGGCCAGCGACGGCGCTCGCATGCTTGAGATCGTGGAAGAGCTGGAACGCGGTGGTCAAAGTTTGCAGCATTTCTGCCGCGAACTTTCGCGTTACTGGCGCAATCTTCTGGTCGCAAAGATTACCGGCAAGCCCACGCGCCTCATCGCGGCTTCGGACCAGGAACAGACTGTCCTGCTTGAGACCGCCCACACTTTCAGCGAGGAAGATCTCACCCGGTATCTGAATCTCACGCTTCATCTGTATAAGGACCTGCAATACTCGCTGCAGCCACGTTTACACTTGGAACTGGGCTTAATCAAACTCGTACAGGCGGGCAGGCTGCAATCGATTGAAGAAGTTTTGGCGCAGCTCGGGGGAGGAGACCCGGCAATCGGCCAACCACTTGCCGCGCCAGTCCGCGCCAACCCGCCGCAGCCAGCCGTGCCGCAGGCGTCAGCGAGACAAGCGCTTACAGCGACGGAAAAGGCCCCTCCGTCCCCTAAACCGTTTGCGACAAAACTGGCAGAGCCGGCGGTTGTTGCGGAACAGCCGAAGACGGGCGATTTCAAGCAGGATCTCTACGACGCTCTCTGCAAAGCCGGTCTGAGCTATACGGCGGACGCGGTGGGAAACTCTGAAGTGCAATTGCAGGGCGGCGAGGTGCTGATCCGCGCTCCCAAAGCGATGATGTTCTCCTTGAAAGATCCGGGGCTTCAGCGTCTGGCAACCGAAGTAGCCGGCAAGCCTGTCCGCATTCGCACCGAAGCGGGAGGTGAAACGTCAGCGGTCCCCGCCTCAAACACTTCTCCGCCAAAGGGAGGAGAGGAAAGTGAAATTCGGCAGCGCGCGCTATCGCATCCGAGCGTCAAACGTTTTCAGGAGCTGTTTCCGGGCTCCCACGTGCGCGCCGTGCGAAATTTGAATGAGTAGACGAGGAAAGATTCCATGAAAATGCCCGGCAACATGCAGTCCATGATGAAGCAAGCCCAGCAGATGCAGCAAAAGCTGCAGGAGCAGATTGCGGCGATTCGCGTTGAGGCTTCTTCGGGCGGCGGCATGGTCAACGTAAAAATGGATGGCCAGAAGAATGTTCTTGCGGTGAAAATCGACTCTGAAGTCGCGGGGGATGTGGAAATGCTGCAGGATATGGTGATGGCTGCGTTTAACGAAGCCGCCAAGAAGGTAGACGACGAGTCCCAGTCCAAGATGGGGGGCATGCTGGGCGGACTTGGCCTGCCTCCGGGTATGTTCTAGGTTCCATCACAAATGCCAGAGTTTGCAGAGCCGCTTGCCCGGCTGATCCAGGAATGTAAGCGGCTGCCGGGAATCGGCCAGAAGTCCGCGCAACGCATCGCGTTTCATCTGCTTCGCACGCCCCGCGAGGATGTCGAGAATTTAGCCCAGGCTCTTCTTGATATAAAAGACAAATTAAGTATTTGCGAGCAGTGCAATAACATTAGCGACGGCGAGTTATGCCTGTATTGCCGCGATCCGCACCGCGATCATTCAGAAATCTGCGTGATTGAAGAGCCGCATAATATCCTGCCTATCGAGACGACGCATGCGTTCCGCGGGCTGTACCATGTGCTGCATGGCGCTCTTTCTCCCCTGCGCGGCATTGGCCCGGAACAATTAAAGATCAAGAACCTTGTTGACCGCCTCCACAAAGATGAAATCAAAGAAATCATTATTGCTACCAATCCCACCGTGGAGGGCGAAGCAACTGCCGTGTACCTTTCGCGATTGCTAAAGCCGCTGGGGCCCCGCGTGACCCGGATCGCCATGGGGATACCAGTGGGAAGTGATTTGGAATTTGCCGATGAAGTGACGATGTCCCGATCACTCGAAAATCGCCGTGACATGTAAGGGAGAGCATGAATCCGGACATTGAAGATTTTCTCGAAGACGCTTTTGCCTCGATCATGCCGACTTCCAGTGCTATCGGACGGGTCGTCGTGGAGCCTGATTACGAATCTGGATTAGCGGGGGATGATTCCCAACAGCTTCGCGGCGAATTCCTGGAACTCTTAAACGGGCAGAACGTGGATGGGAAGACGCTGCAGTCTCAAGACGGCTTTGAAGTATCAATTCCGAGCCGTTATGGACTGCTTTCAAAGTACGTTCGACGGATTACGCTACATGCTGACAGCGTGGAAGGTGATTGGGTGGAAATAGCACCGCCCGGCAACTGGATTTAAAACGTTGATAACCAGGAAGGGGCGATCACGGATCTCTTCGTCCGCCAGCGGCGTGTCGGCGCTCGGAGACCGCCCCTGCTCGCCCGAATCGTAGCGCCCCAAAAGGTTCGATGTTGTTCCGCCCGACACCTATTCTTCTGGTGCGCCCTTCAACCAGCTCACGCTCGACCCCCTTGTCATGCAGCCCGCCAACGGCGTCTACTCCGATCCTGCTTGGGACAACGGCGACCACCTCCCGCCGGACTGGATCGACTTCGTGGCCGGCGTCATCAATCGCTCCCGCAAAACCCACGCCCACATCGAAGCCGCCCCGCACCAGTTCGAAAAGGCGTAAGAACGCGGTTGCTCTACAGCCATCTCCCCAGGGGTGACGTGTCCCTATATAGCTAGTAGTTCGTCACGAGTAATTTGGGAAGTAGACGGACAAGCGATAATTTGGAGAGAAGTTGGCCTTAAGAGCCTTTTCTATTTCCTATCTTTTACTGTGAAAAAGTACATTGTCCGCTTGACTCCTGACGAACGGACCCAGCTGCTGCAAATGGTGCGCAGCGGGAAAGCGTCCGCCCGTGCCTTACTGCATGCCCGTATTTTGTTGAAAGCCGACGACAGCCCAGAGGCTCCGGCCTGGAGCGACGAAGCGATGAGCGGGGCGCTGGAGGTGCATGCCACGACGGTGGCCCGCGTGCGCCAGCGTTTTGTGGAAGAAAGTCTGGCAGCGGCCTTGCGGCCCAAACCCACCACGCGCCGGTACGAGCGCAAACTGGACGGCGCCGCCGAAGCACACCTGATTGCCTTAGCTTGCGGCCCGGCGCCCGAAGGCCAAGCCCAATGGACGCTGCGCCTGCTGGCCGACCGCTTGGTGGAGTTGCAGCATGTCTCCTCGGTGTCGTACGAGACGGTCCGCCGCACACTGAAAAAAACGAACTGCAGCCGCACTTGAAAGAGTACTGGGCGATTCCGCCCGCGCACAATGCCGAGTTTGTGGCCGCCATGGAAGACGTGCTGGCCGTCTATCAGCGCCCGCCGGACCCGGCTCATCCAGTCATCTGCAGGGATGAAACCAGCAAACAACTGGTCGGCGAAACGCGGACAGTTCTGCCCGTCGCTCCGGGCCAACCCCGACGCGAGGACTACGAGTATGAGCGACAGGGCGTGGCCAATCTGTTTCTGTTTTCCGAGCCGCTCACCGGTTGGCGCGAGGTGCAGGTCACCGAGCGGCGCACCCGCATGGATTGGGCCGGAGCCATGCGCGAGTTGTCCGAACGGCACTATCCTGGGGCGGAACGGATCACGGTGGTGCTGGACAATTTGAACACGCACGGGCCAGCATCGTTCTATGAAGCTTTTACTCCTGATGAGGCGCGGCGCCTAGCCCAGCGATTCGAGTTTCATTACACACCCAAGCACGGCTCCTGGCTCAATAGGGCCGAGATCGAATTGAGCGTGCTCAGCCGGCAGTGCCTGGACCGGCGCATCGGCGGGGCTGGATTCCTACGACGCGAGATCGAAGCCTGGCAGCAGAGACGCAATGCAGCGAGCAAGACCATCGATTGGCAGTTCACCGCATCTGATGCACGAATCAAGCTCAAACGTCTTTACCCTGTAATCAAGACGTGACGAACTACTAG
>JAABUZ0100001492.1_pt1 | contig 44249 bp, 40 predicted proteins | sample 5562091 | NCBI WGS metagenome assembly JAABUZ01 (sample SAMN12813069, study PRJNA571459) | rock metagenome | isolation source: Antarctica rocks | place: Antarctica: Victoria Land, Linnaeus Terrace sud | collected 2015-12-21
TTGGTCTGCAGGTCGCGGAAGAAACGGCGCAGGGCGGCCAGGAACTGGGAGATGGCCTCGTGGCTCAGGCGCCGGCCGAGGCGACCCCGGCGGCGCAGGTCCTCCGCGCCGGGCGCGCTGACGAAGATGTCGTTCGTCTCATCTAATACGGCAGCGCGCAGCGCCAGCGCGGTCTCCTCGGTCCATTGTTCCGGCGACACGATGCCGGGGTGGCGCCGGGCGAGCCAGCGCCCCGTGTACAGGATGTAGGAGCCATAGTTATGCGCGACGGATCGCGCCAGGCCGCGCGAGCCGGTGGCGCGCCACGCCAGGTACCAGGCGTACCACGCGTCGGGGACGCCATCGCGCGGTCCCGGCGGGAAGAGATCCTCCTGGGCGGGATCGGAGCGCGGCGCGAGCAGGCCCAGCGTGACGAGCGCGGCGGCGACCTTGCCGTGCATGATGCTCGCGGCGCGCGGGAAGGCCAGCGCCTCCGCTCGCTCGACCACCTCCCAGGCGAGATGGTCCAGCCAGGGGCTGCGGTTGAGGAGCAAGAGCACGGAAATTGCCTGATGGCGCTGCTTGAGTGAGCCATGGCCGGTGGCGTAGCCCTCGTGAGCCAGGACGGCATCGATGCGCGCGATCTGGGCGTCGACGAGCGCGGCGCCGAAGATGGCGCGCGCCATGGGGTAGAAGGCGGTCGCCGTCCAGAGGGGGCCGACGTCGTCGAACCCGCACAGGAGGTACGCCACGTCCAGGAGGTAGGGCCGCAAGCCGTTGCGCGTGCCCCCGATGGCGTGGACCCGCTCGAAGGCCTCATAGGTCGCCCCGATGACCGCGCGCCACTCGCCCGCCGACCACTGCCAGAAGGCGCGCCCGCGCCGGTGCATCTGCCGGCACACGACCCGCGTCGCCAGCGCCCGGCGGCTCTCCTGCGCGTGACGGAGTGCGAATACATCGTGGAGAGGGGCGAACAAACGGGCCAGAGTGGCCTCCGCCGCCCGGCGTGGCGCGCTGTTCAGGGGAGCGTGGCCGTCGACCAGCACGGCGAGCGCCACGCGCTCGGCCGGTGCGAGGGGGCTGCGGTCGTACCGTTCCGGGCGGAGCGGCATGACCCAGGCGGGCGGCAGCGGAGACGGGGCGGGGCGCCGCGCGGCGCTACCGTCCATCGAGGGCCTCCCCGATCAGCCGCTCGAGGTGGGCGTCCGTCCCTCTGGTCGCCGCCCGGATCTTCGCCCCCAACTCGGCCGGTGTGAGGTGCAGGTAGAGGCGTGTCGTCTCGGTGGAGACGTGGCCGGCGAAGAGCGCGATATCCTCGAGGGGGACGCCAGCCCCCTTGAGCCCGCTTAGGCGTTGATGGCGGAAGGTGTGCGGACGCAGGTGGGGTAGATCAAGCGCCGCACGCAGCGCCTCGACCACGTCGTTGACGGCGCCGGGGGCGAGGGGATGTCCCGGATTGCGCGTCGACTCGGACAGGAAGAGGGGGCCCCGCTCGTCCAAGCCGTAGGCGGCGACGAGGGCACGGCGGTGCCGGTCGAGGTAGTGGTCGAGCGCGCGCTGGCCGAGGGGGGAGAGGGGCACCCAGCGGTCGCGGCCGGACTTGGAGGTCTCCGCGCGGACCAGGAGCAGCGCCCGCTGCCGGTCGTAGTCGGCGGCGCGTAGGCCGACCACCTCCTCGCGCCGCAGGGCCCCGTCGTACGCCACCAGGAGCAGGGCTCGGTTGCGGGCAGTCTCGTGCGTGACGACATGGAGAACGATACGCTCCCAGACGGCAGCCGGGGCGATCCACGGCAGGCGCGCTGGGGTCCGCATCGGCCCACGACGCGGTGCGCGCCCGTTGCGCCCGCGCGGGAGCGGGTTGAGGCCGTCCCGCCGGATGTGCGCCCGGATCAGGTAGTCGTAGAACTGGCGGAGGGCGACCACATGCTGGGCGATGGTGGCATCAGCGGCATGGGCGCCGGAGAGGTGGCGCACATTCGCGGGTACGGGGCGCCGTCGGCAGGACGCCGAACCGCGACCATGGCGCAGGTCATCGAGGTAGATGAGGAGGGTGCCTTCGTCGGCCTCCACCCACTGCTCAGCGGATGCGCTGGCGAAGGACGCCAGGAAGCGGTCCAGATTGCGGGCGTAGGCATCGATGGTCTTGGGACGCCGAGAGAATTGGCACAAGCGCAGGATGAACGCCCGTGCGTGTGCGGTCGCAGCGATGTGCGGATACAACTCCCACCGGATCTCATCGCGCTGCATGCTCATGCCCCCACCGCCGCATCTCTCCTGATGGCATACAGCCTCTCCATGCGGCGATACTATGACGGATGTCCTACTTTTGAAAGGGTATTATCCACCTCAACCATCCTAGCTAACATTATTTAGCTTGTTCACGAATCCCTCGGTCTGCCCCTGGCTCCAGTCGAGCATCAGCCCGGCGTCCACCGCCGCGCGGTCGCGCCGTATCCCCAGCGCGAACCCACTCATCTCGGGCAGGTCGCTCTGCTCCGCCTCAGCGAGCCACCCGTCGAGCGCCGCCGCGTCACGGTCACGGACCAGCGCAAAGAACGCGCGGGCCAGGTGGCACGCCGTCGCCGCAGGCGGGCACAGGCGCAGCAACTCGTCCAGGTAGGCCTGTTCCTCCGTGTCCAGGTCCGTGGGTGCGCGCAGCATGAGCCAGGTCGCTTGGCGCACGGAGAACGTCCGGACAGCGGGCGGGGCGGGCGTATGCGCCCGCTTCTGCACCAACCGTTTGGGCTGCGGCCCGCGCCGCGCCAGTTCCACCCGCCAGCGCGCCACATGCCCCCGCACGGTCCGCGCCGACCCGGTGAACCCGCGCGCCCGCAGGTCCGCCCACAAGGTGGGGACATGCTGGCGCCCGGCGTCCCACCGTTCCCGTAGGTAGGGATCGAAGGGAGTGAGTATCGTCCCGCCCGTCGTCCGCGCGCGGCGTTCGGGGGCAGCACCCGCGCGCAGGACGGTGCGGATCGTGTGGCGGCCCACGCCCAAGGTCCGGGCGATCGCGCGCTGGCCGAGACCCTGGCCGTGCAGCGCCAGCACCTCCGCGTAGCGCGCCTGCCGTCGTGCGTGTCGGGCGTGGTGCTCGTCCTGCATCCGCGTGCGACGCGGCGACGGCGCGGGCTGCCCGCCCGCGCCCGCTGATACGGGCATGTCCGCGCTCGCGTCGTGCCCCGCAGTCACGGCGACATCCCCTACCGGCGATGGGCGGAGCACCAGGGCCGCCGCCCGCACGCTCCCCTGCTCTCGGGTGAGCACGCGCTCGACCGCCTCGCGCATGTTGGACAGGAGATGCCAGCGGTCGGCAACCTGGATCGCCTGCGGTGCCCCCTGGCGCGCGCCGTCAGCATAGGCCCCGGCGCGGTCACGGCTGATGATCTCGATGCCGGGATGCGCCCGTAACCAGGTGGCGAAGCTCTCCGCCGTGCGGTCGGGCAGCAGATCAATCGTGCGGTGGCGCTCGAGGTCGACGATGATGCTACCGTAGCGCCGCCCGCGCCGCCGGCTCCAGTCGTCGACGCCGATGACCCGCGGCGTCTCCATCGCCGGGGCAGGGGCGGCTTGAATGAGGCGCAGCAGCGTCATGCGACTGACCCCGATGCCCTGACTCGCCGCTAACCGCGCGCCCGCTTTCCCGCCGAGCGCGCGGACGATGCGCCGGAGCGCCGTGCGCACGTTGTGTGTCCGCCGACCGTAGACAGCGACGAAGTGGGTGAGTCGTTCGCAAAAGATCTTGCGCACGCAGGAGGCGACCGGGCAGACGAAGCGTCGCGTCCGGACCCGCAGGGCGACCGTCATGCCGCTCCAGGGGAGGTCCGCCACCGTCCGGTTGTAGGACGAATGCACCGTCGCGGACCGCTGCCGGCAAAGGGGGCAGGCGGCCGTGGGACGGACCGCCGTGACGGTGAGCGTGATGCGGCGCGCGGCGATCTCGACCTGATCGACGCACAGCCCTTTGAGGTGAGGCAGGAAGCTGGCGGGGTTGATGAGCATGAGAGGACTCCGTGGCTAGGCTATCAGACCGCGCGGGCGGTGTCCCCTCATACTCTGCTCCCCATCTCACATCATCAAAAGTGGGCATGACCCTGAATGTATTTGCCAAATACACCAATGATGGGGACCATGGCCATAACCTGATCGTCGGCGGTATGCACGACCAGCACCAGGGTGCTTGGCGCGGGACGGGGCTGGCCATGCGGCAACGTCCGCACCACCGTGACCGCCTGGAAGCGGACGGCCCCATCGGCCACGGCGCGACATTGGCTTTCACCACGTCGTCGGGAGAGCCAGGCAATCGCGGCGAGGTGTCTCCCATGATGCTGGCTATGGTGATAAGATCGACAGAGTGAGCAATCGATAGACCATACCCCGACCCCTCGTCACCCTGGCTATCGTCATCGGCCTCGGCCTCGTGACCAGCATCGCAACCGCGCGCGGGCAGACCTATCTGCCGGGCGATCTCAAGCCGTTCGCACATTCGTCGGCCGTGTGGCTGACAGCCTCGTTCGTCGTCGGCGCGCCCGTCGTCTCGACGCTGGGCCCTGGCCGGCGGGTTGATCGTCCAGTTCGCCGCGCTGCTTGGCTAGTATCTGGCCTCGTCTGTCTTCGTACAGGTGCTGCTGGGAGCATCCAGCATCATCGCATTCTGGATCATCGGTAGGTGCCTCGGCGGTCTGCCGCGCGGTCTCGCCGGCTACGAGCGGCGCCGCCAAGCCGATCGTGGCGTAGCGGTCGGCGCCGGTGTGCTCGGCGGCGCCGACCTGGGGGAGGGCGCCTACTTGCTCGTCCAACTGTGATATCAGGTGGGCTTTGTGTTTGCCGTGCTTGGCCTGATCCTGGCTCTCGGCTTGGGCCGCTCCATCGTTGGTCGCCTGCACAGCCTTGGCGCAGCGCTCGGCTCCGGTCTCGTCCTATATGTTGGTTATGCCTACGTCCTGGCGTGGCTGTATGACCGGCTGGCTGGCATCTAGAGGAAATGGCCCACCACCTGAGCACACCACACTCGACATGACGCGGATCGACGCGACGTGGAACGACCGGAAGCGACGGGAGCCCCTGAGCGCTGGTAGAGCGTTTTTTGCATGGGTACGACAATAATGACCCCGAGGCCACGCGTACCCAGACAGGACACGGCGTAACGCGTCAAGGCACGGATCACCCCAGCGTTGCGCGGAAGCAATCTCCCACCCAGGACGCCCGTCACCTGAGCGGGTCACCACGAACACACGACGTACAAGTGGCCGGGCGCGTGCAGGGCCTGGAGTGCCGGATGTGCCCTTCCCGCGGGCGTTACCAGTCATGCGCACAGGTCCACATCTTTGCTCGCACGTCATCACTCCTGCGCTGTCTCTCCCAGACGCTTCCATGCCCATCAATCGGTCACATCTCCACGGGGATAAGACCGAGTTTCTTCAGGGTGCGCGCGCAATCGGTCATGCCCCACTGCTCCACGATGCGCCCGTCGGCGATGCGAAAGGTGGTGATAGCCTTCCACGCGGCGTACGTGCCGGTCGCTCGCAGGCCGCGATAGGAGCCGGTGTGTGTCCCGCCTATCCACAGGTACGCCACGACCCGGTCGCCCTCGGCGGCGACCCGGCATGCCGTGACGTGGAGGTCGGGGAAGGCCATGCGCAGCCGGACGATCTCCCTCTTGACCTCCTCGGGGCCGAGCGGTTCGCCCGCACTGGACACGTTATGCCAAACGGCGGTGACGGCGAGCACCTCATCCGCCACGGCCATGTCGCCCTTGTTGAAGCACTCCTCGATGAAGCGACGGGCAATGGCCGCGTTGCTCGTCGCCCTAACGATGATCGTCCCCTTCTCCCGTGCATGTACAACCATGAGCTCTCCTCCTATCCAAACGTGTCAAGGCTTTGCCTCGAAGCCGCGACTCTTACCGCGTGGCGCTCTATCACCGCACCCTGACGATCGAGCGCGCGTCCGTCGAGACCCACGGCCTCTGTCGGACCCTCCCGGCCCGACACCATGCAGTATGGTCGACGGCGATGAGACAGCGATGAGACGATGACGAGGCGGCGATGAGACGCTGGCAGACCCTCTCATGCTCGTCTCATCGGGCGCTCTTATGATGGGATATAGGGTGGGGACATGAGAAAGGGAGCACTGCTAGACCGAGCGCCGCTCGGCGAAGAGCATAGGAGAAGCATCATGACACAGACACAGCAACTCGACCCAGGGACCGCTGTTTATGACGCGCGAGGAGCATGGGTCGGCATTGTCAGCCCACACAACGCACCGGGCGCATCGCTCGTCATTCAGAAGGGACGGTGGTTCCCCAAAGATATCCGGCTCCCCGCGCACGCCATCGAGCGTGCCGACGGCGAGGCCGTCTACCTACGGCTGTCCGCGGTCGCGCTCAGGCGCGGCCACGACACGTCCCCTCCTGAGCGGGAGGACGCGACCTCACAGGACGACCGTGCCAGCGCTGCATCCTGAAATCTAACTCTGGCTATGCCCCCCGCGCGCGGAGGCGCGGCGCGCGGCCGGGGCGAGCACACGCAACACGAGCACCTGGAGCACCGCAGCGGCAGGGACCGCGAGCACGGCGCCGACCACGCCGAGCAGGGCGCTCCCCAGCAGGATGGCGACGATAACGGTCAGCGGATTGAGCTGCACGACCCGGTTCATCACCAGCGGCACCAAGGTGTTGCCCTCGATCTGTTGGATCAGCAGGTAGAGCAGCGCCACCTCGCCGGCCTTGAGCGGCCCGTCCGTCGCCAGCGCGATCGCGACGGCCGGGGCGCCTCCGATGAAGGGGCCGATGATCGGGATGGCCTCGGTCAGGCCGGCCAGCACGCCGAGCAGGAAGGGATAGGGCACGCCGAGCAGCCAGACGCCGCCGCCACTGATCAGCCCGATGACACCCATGTTGATCGCGACTCCGCGCAGGTAGCCGCCCACCTTGCGCCCCATCTCCGCGAGCACGTCGGCCACCGTCGCCTGTGCCTCCAGCGGGAAGAGGCCGACGATGAAGCCTTTAAGTCCCCTTGTCGCGGTCAGCCAGAAGAAGGCCAGCAGCAGCAGCAGGATGGCGTTGAACACCCCACCCACGAGGGCGAGCGGGGCGCGCAGCAGCAAGGGTATCAGGCCCTGCACCGCGCCGGTGGCCTGGCCCGGCAGCGATTGCAGGGCGCGCTCGACCTGCGGATTGGCACGGAGCGCCCCTTGCGTCTGGGCGATCAGGTCCTGGAGGCGCGCCTGGTAGCGCGGCAGATTATCCAGCAATTGCGCGGCCTGGGCAACCACCGGCCGTGCAATCAGCCAGACGAGCAGGCCCAGCAGGCCCAGGACGCCGATGTAGATTAGCAGCAGCGCGAGAGGGCGCGGGACGCGGCGTCGATTGAGCCAGTCGACGAGGGGGCGCAGGCCCTCGGCGATGACGATGGCGAAGAACACGAGCACTAGCACGTCGAGCGCCCTGGCGATGAGCAGCCAGCCCGTGGCCAGGCTGACGGCGACCGTCGCGGCAAGCCAGATCGTGCGCGGCTCAACGACGACCCGCCGGGGGGGGGGTGCCGGGTCGGAGGCTGCGGACGGGTCGGCGGGCTGCGGGCCGGCGGGCGCGCGCCCCGGATCAGGGGCAGCATCATGGGGCGCAATCGTCTGGTCGCGGTGCATCATCGGCCCCGTCGTCATGTTCCTTGACGTCATCTCATCTCCTCGCCGACCGTCGATCTAGGCGCGCGTACGCTATCGCGGGCGGTCATCGGCCAGGGGCTCGGCAAGGCCGCCAGGACGGCAATGGCAATGCCGCTCTGGGGACGCGTAGCGCCCACGGCGTCGCCTGCCCCTCCCAAAACCAATGCGGGGACAGGCGGCTCGCCTGCGTCCCCAAGCCGACACTGCACGGACCCTCGGTTGTCGGTTGTCAGTGGTGCCGCGGGATCACCGCCCAGAGGATAACGTAGGGCACCAAGCCCGGCAGTCCTCCGGGTAGGAGCAAGGTCAGGAAGAGCAGGCGGAACCACCAGCGATTGATCCCCGTGTAGGCGCCCAGACCACCGCACACCCCGCCCACGATCCCATTCTGCCGCCGCAGACCTTGCGTACGCGTCCATTCCATTGTTCTCATCGTGACTCCTTATATCCAGCTTTGTCCGCGCCCGTGGCGCTACTGTCCAGTCTGCCATGGCCCGATGAGACCCACATGAGACGGCGCACGGTCGCGCGCCATCGGCGCCGGCGGGGACAATAACCGGGCCGCCTATCTGTTATCGGCTTTGCGCGCTCGCCGGGGTGAAGGTCTGCGCACTTTGTGCGCCCGCGGCGGTGAGAGTCTCCGAGTTCCGCACCTGACCGGCCAACGCCTGGGCCAGCTGCGCCTCGCTATCGTAGCTGAGCGACGTGCGGATGATCGTGGGGTTGTACGCGCGCAGCGCCTCGGCCACGCGGTCGAACGTCGCCTGCCGCACCAGCACGAACAGGGCGGAGATACCGGGCTGCAGCGTCTGGCCGATCTGCGTGATGGTATCGTCGTTGATGCCGATATCCTCCAGCGCGCCGCTGACCGCGCCCGCCGCCCCGCGCATCCGCGGCGCCTCTCCTCCTCTCCTCCTCTCCTCCTCTCCTCCTCTCCTCCTCTCCTCCTCTCCTCCTCTCCTCCTCTCCTCCTCTCCTCCTCGACGTAGTGTACACGGCGACGTAGCATTGATCCATCTGCGTCGAGACGTCGTGATTGACGTTGGTCGGCCGGATAGCCATGCACTGTCAGCCACATGCGCCCGTTGCGACACGCGATCCAATGGGTCGTACGAGTGTGCATAGACCCGAGATCACCGCTGTTAAGCTGGTGAACTTGCATGCTTACGCGCGTCCCAACGTCAATGACGACGTCTCTCTGCGCCAACATAGCGTGACCCATCTTTTTCAAGGAGTGCGTTTCTGGCGTGTGCTCTCATCTCTGGTGGATGCGGAGCGACGCACGAGCCCTGCGGTCTCACGAGGGTCCGGTTAACTTGGCGATCGCTGGGTCACATCTCACTGGCGTTGACAGTAGCGGGGCACAGGGTAGAACACGGACGACCTGTCCGCACCATCGAGGCCATACGTCTCTCATCCTCCCCTCATCGACGACCCCTATGCTTGAAGGCGAAGGTGCGCTGACACGCCTATCGAGGGAGAATAGCCGACGCACTATTTGGAGGAAGATATGAGGACCATCAACGCGCGGATCGTGTACCTTGCCCTCTCCATCCTGTTGCTCTGTTCATTGCTGCTAGGAACCGTGGGCGCCATGCTCGCGCCGTAGAGGGCGATCCCTCCTTGACGCGACGCCTCGGTCAGGGGTCGCGCTGTCGCACGATCCGATAGGCCACGACATTCGGCCCCGTCCCTTCCGCGTCCGGCGAGGCGCCGACGACCACGATGGTCTGTCCGGGGGCGAGTTCGCGCCGGCGCAGCAGGTGCGCCTCCATCACCGCACCGGCCGCTCCCATCCCCAGGCCGGGCTCGACCGGGAGGTGGACGGGCGTGACGCCCCACCGGAGCGTCAGGCGCCGCAGCACGCGCGCGTCCGGGCTGAAGGCGTAGAGCGGCGCGTCCGCGCGCTCACGCGCGAGCAGCGCCGCCGTCCGCCCGGTGCGCGTGAAGCTGACGATCGCCGTCGCGCCTACGCCCCCGGCCAGCACCCGCGCGCACGCCGTCACCGCCGCGGACGCGGACATCTCCCTTGCTCCAAGATCGGGGGCGTCGCCCGCGACGCGCGGCGGCAGTTCGGCCGCCTCCGCCTCGCGCACGATGCGGTCCATCGTGCGCACCACGAGGGGCGGGTGGCGCCCGACCGCCGTCTCTCCCGAGAGCATCACCGCGTCGCTGCCGTCCCACACCGCGTTGGCCACGTCGCTGGCCTCCGCGCGCGTCGGCGCTTCCTCCTCCGCCATGCTCTCCAGCATCTGTGTCGCCGTGATGACCGGGATGCCGCGTCGGTTGGCCGCGCGGATGATGCGCCTCTGTAGGGGAGGGACATACGCGGGGCCCAACTCGACGCCCAGGTCGCCCCGCGCCACCATGACGCCCTCGGCCGCCCCCAGGATGGCCTCCAGGTCGGCGATGGCCTCCCCCCGCTCCAGCTTGGCGATCAGCGGCGTCTCGCGGCCGAGACCTCGCACCAACTCCCGCGCCGCCACCACGTCGGCGGCCGCACGCACGAACGAGAGCGCGACGTAGTCGACGTCGAGCTCGAGCAGGCCGACGCGCAGGTCCGCCCGGTCCTTGGCCGTGAGCGCGGGGGCCGAGAGGGCGACGCCCGGTGCGTTGATGCCCTTGTGCTCCCCGAGCGGCCCGCCCTCCTCCACCACCGTGCGCACCTCGTCGCCGTCCACCGCCCGGACGACGAGCCGGATGCGCCCGTCGTCGAGCAGCAGGCGGTCGCCCGGCCGCACGTCGGCGGACAGGGCAGGGTAGGTGCAGGACACGCGGCGGGCGTCCCCGACGATGGCGCGCGTCGTGATGGCAAGCTCCTGGCCAGCCACGAGGAGGACCGGGCCGCCTCCTACGAGACGCCCGATGCGGATCCGGGGCCCCTGCAGATCCTGCAGAACCGCCACGGCGCGCCCAAGCTCCTCCGCGGCGGTGCGGACGGCGGCGCAACGGCGGGCGTGCTCCTCCGACGTGCCGTGCGAGAAGTTCAGGCGGGCCACGTCGAGGCCAGCGGCGACGAGGTCGCGCTCGTGGCCGTCGGTGGCTGGCCCGAGGGTCGCCACGATTTTGGCCCGCCGCACCGCATGCTCCATCAGATCACCTTATCCCCTTCACGGATAGACGCGGGGCGCGGGCACGCCTGCCCCATCCCCAACGGTCCGACGCTCCAGCGTCGCGAGGCATGTACCGGCTTCCCCGCTGGCGGGACGCCCCCGTTTCTTCATCGCTATAACAAGGCTGTCCGGAGCCCTCGCCACGACCTACCGACGCCGACCCACGACCAAGACAGCCGTTGTGCCCGCGCGATCCGTCACCGGGCGACCGCGATCCCGCCCGTGCGGGTACCTCGGTCGCCCGATAGGGGGTAGTCGCAGCACTCTTAGCGCGGAGCGGGCCGGGATGCGGCCCCTTACCGAGGACTCGGGCCCGTCGCATACCATCTCGCTGTATCGTAACGGTCGGGCGTCCCAACAGCGTCCCAGCCCGGCATCCATCGGCGCCGGCTAATCGTGGAAGAAGAAGGCGACAGACACGACCGCGTACGCCAGGAGTAACTGCGCGCCCTCGTACCAGTTGCTCTCCCCGTCCTGCGCGATCAGGTTGACGATGAGGATGGACAGGCCGATCGCCACGAGCTCGAACGGGTTGAACAGCAGGTTCATCTGGCGCGGGAAGAATAGACTGGCGAACACCAGCGCCGGGGCCACCAGCAGCGCAATCTGCGTGCTGGAGCCGAGCGCGATGCCCAGCGAGAGGTCCATCCGGTCCTTCATCGCCGTGGTCACGGCCGACAGGTGCTCCGCCGCGTTGCCGATGATGGGGACGAGGATGACGCCGACGAAGATGTCGCTCCAGCCCAGCACCTTGACCGCCGCCTCCAGGCTCTGCACCAGGGTCTCGCTCATCACGGCCACGGCCGCCGTGGCCGCCAGCAGGACGCTCACACTCCGTCGCACACTCCAGACCGCGCCGTGCATCGCCTCCCCCTCCTCCTCCGATGTGGCCCCGGCATAGAGGGCGCGGTGCGTGCGCAGGCTGAAAAGCAGGCCCAGCGCGTAGGAAAGGATCAGGAGACCGGCCACCACCAGGCTCAACTCCTCCTCCAGGACGCTGCGCCGGCCCGCGTCCCGCGCGACCAGAGTATAGTCGAACGCGGCGGGGATGAGCAGGCCAATCACCGCGAGGGTTAGCTGCGTGGCACTCGTGCTGGCGGCGGTCCGATTGAAGGTCTGCTTGTCGCGCCCGCGCCCCCCGAACAGGAGCGCCGCACCGAGCACGAAGAGGACGTTGCCGATGATCGAGCCGGTGATCGAGGCCTTGACCACCGCGACGAGGCCGGCGCGCAGGGCGAAGAGCGCGATGATCAGCTCGGCGGCGTTGCCGAAGGTGGCGTTGAGCAGGCCACCGATCCCCGGCCCGACGTGGACCGCCAGGTGCTCGGTCGCGGTACCGATCCACTTGGCGAGCGGCACGACGGCCAGCCCGCTGAGGGCGAAGACGGCCAGCGCGGGCCAGCCGAACAGGCGCGCCGCGAGCGCCAGTGGAATCGCGAGCAGCAGCGCGTTGAGCGGATTGCGCATCACGTCATGGTCCTTCCCCCACGTCGCTGTCTCCCTCGACCTGCCAGGAGACAGCGCGCCCCGGCCGCCCGCACCCGCTCGGTCAGCGCGGCGATGTCGAACTGGCGCGGCATCACCGCCGCGAAGGTCAGGCGGGTCTCCGCTTCCTGCGCCAGCGTCTCCAGGGCGATGCGGTGGCTCTGCGATGCCAGTGTCCGGCGAATGTGACTGATCGCCTCGTCCAGCGGCACGTCGTCGGCCAAGGTCACGCGGATCGTCCACGTCTCCCGCGCGCGGCGCGGGAAATGCGCCTCGGCGTAGCGCAGGGCCACCAGTGTGAGAAGGATAACGGCGGCGGCCGCGACGCCCAGGGCGTAGAGTCCGGCCCCCGCCGCCATGCCCAGCGCCTCGACCGCCCATAATCCCGCCGCCGTGGTCAGTCCTCTGACCGACCTGCGGTCCTTGAGGATCGCGCCGCCGCCGATGAAGCCGATGCCGCTGACCACCTGGGCGGCGATGCGATCCGTGTTGGAGGAACCCGCCCCGAAGGCGTAGCCCGATACCAGCGTGAATACGGCCGCGCCGAGGCCCACCAGGATGTGCGTGCGCCTCCCGGCCACCTTGCCGGCGAGGCCTCGTTGCAGTCCCACCCCGCCGCACAACAGGAGCGCGACCAGGAGGCGCTCGACGATCTCCGGCACACCTATCATGCTATCGACACGAGCCGTATCCAACCGTGGGGCGCCCGCTCCTCACACACGGGCTGTGCGTCGCCCACCAGGCCCTTGTCACTGGCCGAGGAACTGCTTGGCCGCGAGGGTCGCGATGCCGGCGACGGCGGCCTTGGCCAGCGGGTTGCCGAGCGCCCCGCCGTGCCCGAAGAGCTGGTGACGCATGTCAGGGTTTTGTTGCTGCATGCGCCCCATCGTCTGCGCCGGGTCGTTCGGATCCTGGTAGCGGTCGTCGACACCGTCCCGATTGGCGTCCGGGAACGGGGCCGCGTAGCCCTGCTGCTGCAGGTGCTGGCCGAACTGCAGGCGTTGCGGCGGCGTCAGGCGGACGAAGGACTCTTGCGCCGCCTGCTGATACTGCGCGCGCGAGAGGTAGGACGCGACCTGCCCGTACCGTTGCATGACCTCCTGGTCCGCGTACCCCTCCCAGGGGTGTCCCTGTTGGTACTGATCCACGAAGCCCTGGTCGTCTTGCCGCTGCTGGCCCCCGCCGAGGATGTTCTGCACGATGTTCATTGATTCTCCTCCTATCTCTTCCAGTCTACACACGAACGTCGGGCGTGGTCCACGCCCCGAGGATGCCTCCGATCACCAGCCTGACCACCAGCCCGACCAGCGTGCCCCAAGCCGTGACCTTGGCGGTGTCCGCGTCTTGCTCGACCTGGATTTTGAAGACATGTGCCTGGACGCACATGCTCTCTGAGCCGAGCCCATCGCAGCGCGCGAGAACCGGCGTTTACGGCTACGGCGCTACCGTGACAAGGCGTACAGGCGTCGCGCACCCGCACTGCTCGCGTTGAGGTGGCGCGCGGGGACCGGGCCCGGACGCTGCTCGTTGTGCAGCGGGACGGCTAGCAGCCACGCCATCATCTCGTGCCGCTCGATCAGGCACGTCAGGAAGGCGCCCAGTTCCGCACGCTGGCCGCGCGCCTCGCACGCGGCACGGGCGACGACCAGGTGGACAATAACCGTCCTATGGTCCGCGATGAGCGTCGCTACCATGTCTGCCATGCCGCGGCCCGTGCCGGTGCGCCCCCGATTGTCGCGCGCTCCAGCAACGCGGCGGTCGCACGCGCACAGGCGCTCCGCCAGGTCGTCGACGACCACGTCGAGCTGCTCGTAGTGCGTGCGCAGGGCGATGCGCAGCCACTCGCACCCCGTCCCTGCCAGACACCAGGAGGCCCCCTTGATGCGCATGTAGAGCGCGTACTCGTCGGCGAGCACGCAGGTAAGAATGCCGATCGTGTCCCGTTGCTCCGGCGCGACATTCAGCACGCCTCCCTTGCTCTGTGCGACCATGTCCCCTCTTCCCACCACCGTATTCCCCCCTCTAACCACGGGCGTACCTCCGCGCGCCTTCCATCTTTCCACCATGCATGTTCGATCCGGTCTCCGACGATGACCACCCCCTCTCCAACGGTGAGCCTTTGACCGACCGCACGAGAGATGTCGTCCGGGGACCGCTGGCGTCTCGCCGGCAAGCGTCTGACGGCGAGACGCCAGCGGTCCCCGGACGACATCTCTCGTGCGGCGGGAATAATCCGGGTTAGCGCGCCCGTGCGGTCCGCATTGCCGCCAGGCCAGCCCCGGGTCCGACCATGGCCTCCAGCCGCGCGATGCGCTCGGCTACGGGCGGGTGCGTGCTAAACAGCCGCGTGAGGCCGGCCCCCGCGAAGGGGTGCACGATAAAGAGCGGCGCCGCCGCAGGGTTGATGTCCATGGGATGCAGCCACGTGCCCCGTTCGAGCTTGCCCAGCGCCGCGGCCAGCGCCAGCGGGTCGCCTGAGACTGCGGCCCCCGTCGCGTCGGCGGCATACTCGCGCGAGCGCGAGATGGCGAGCTGAATCAGCGTCGCCGCGATCGGCGCGACGATGAGCAGGGCCAGACTGCCAAGCAGGCCGGGCCCCTCCTCGTCCTCGTCGTGGCCACCGAAGAGCGCGGCGAGCTGGAAGACGTTGGCGATGGCGCTAATGGCGCCGGCGATGGTGGCCGCCACCGTGGTCAGCAGGATGTCGCGATTCCTGATGTGCGCGAACTCGTGCGCCAGCACGCCGCGCAGTTCCCGCCCATCGAGCAGGTCCAGGATGCCGGTCGTGACCGCGACCGCGGCGTGGGCCGGGTCGCGCCCGGTGGCGAAGGCGTTGGGCGAGGGGTCGTCGATCACGTACACGGCGGGGGTCGGGACGCCGGCCCTGGCGGCCAGATCCCGCACCTGCGCGTGGAGCCGCGGCGCTTCGTCCGGCGAGACAGGCCGCGCCCGCGCCATGGAGAGGGCCAGGCGGTCGCTAAACCAATAGGCCATGCCGTTCATCGCCACGGTAAAGACGAGCGCGATGACGATACCGGCCGTGCCCCCGAAAAGGTGGCCGATCAGGACAAGGAGCCCGGTCAGGGCGGCCAGCAGCACGCCCGTTTTTAGTGTATTCGTCGTCTCCATCGATCTCTCCTCCCTGCGGCGCCTGTGCGTCCCATCGTTGCCCGTCCCACCGTCCCGATGTCGGCAGCGGGCGCGCACCGATCCGCCGGCGCCCTATCCTCGCGGCACAGTCGCGGAGCCCGACACCCTGTCCGCGTATCTCCAGCATAGGGACCGGCGATGAGATGGGCGTGAGAGGCCAGGCTCATCCAGCGGGACGATCCTCTCGTTGATGCACCCCCTAACGGGAATGCAGGCCACAGTGGGATCGCAGCCCGGGCAGTCCCAACGGACTCCCCCCTCCCGAACAGTCCGGTTAGCTGGCCCGGGTGGCGTCGAGCCCGCGCACCCGGCTGTCCGGCGTGCGATAGGGCTCCGCGTGCTGCGGACCGTCGCGGTCAGTGCCCCGACGAGCGCACACGTGGGCCAGCACCCGCCGTGCCGGCCGCTCGACGACGCGGACAGCCGCCACTGATAGCACAAGCACCACGGCCAGGTAGACCGCGAAGAAGATGTCGCCGTTGTCGAGCAGCGGGCTAAGCGGCCGGAGCACGCGACTCATCGTGTCCCAGGCCACCCAATGCAGGATGTAGAGGGCATAACTGGCCTCACCTAGCAGCACCACCAGGGGGACCGACAAGGCCGCCGCGAGCGGACCAACACGGAAGGCCAGGCTGTAGATGAGCAGCGCGAACAACGGGTCCAGCACGGCCTGCGTGACGAGGACGACAGGCCAGGGCCCGTAGGCGCACACCGCGACGATGCCGAGCAGCGCCGCGACGGACAGCCAGCCCGGACCTATCCGACACCTCCACGGCACACCAACCCTCCGCGCGTCGTCCAGCAGGAAGATGCGGCCGAGGGCCACACCCAGGACGAATTCGGGCAGGCGCGCCAGGGGATTCATGTACACGGCTTTGAGCCAGTCGTGGTTGTACCAGGCCCCGTGCATCGGCGTCCAGGGTCCATCCGGCGCGAGTGCGAGGTAGGCCAGGGCGATGGTCACGAGGATCGCCCAGGCCGCCGCGGCGAGGAGGATTAGCCCGCGACGGCCCAACCGTGCCACGGCGAGGGCGATCAGCGGGAACAGCGCGTAGAAGAAGGCCTCGGCTGAGAGAGACCAACCTGGACTGTTCCAGACACCGGCCAGGTGCGGTATCCACGCCTGAACCAGTGTGACCGACGCCAGCGCCGCCGCGACGCCATGATTGTGCTCGCCCCAGGGCAGGAAGGGGATGGCCGCGGCGAGGAACGCCACGATGTAGAGCGGGTAGACACGCGCGACGCGGGCCAACCAGAAGTCGCGCGCGCCGACCCGTCGGCGCCGACGCGGGTGGAGATAGGTGTACGCGAGGATAAAGCCCGACAGGATGAAAAAGAAACCGACGCCCGTGAAACCGCTGGCGACGATGTTGTGGATGATACGCGTCGTCAGGTGGAGCGGGCCAGGCGCCGGCGCGACGTGCTGCGGCAAAAAATGGAACAGCACGACGAGGAGTGCGGCAAGGAAACGCAGCCCGGTCAGCGGCGCCAGATGGTCCGCTCGCTGGTCCGAGACGTGCGGCATCATGATGATCGATGTCGTTGGTCGCGCTGTCATGGCCGCCCTTCGTCTATTATCCCCGCGTCGTGTCGTTTGTCGGCGGTCGCGCCGTGGGGACGACCGAGGGGCGCGGTCCCCTCAGCATCGGTCGGGGCGATGAGACCACCATGAGAGCGGACCTCTCATGGTGGTCTCATCGCCCCCGCTTAAGATGAGCCGTGACCGAGTCGTGGTTCGACGCGTGGAGCAGGGCGTCACCGACGGCGTAGCGGCACGATCAGTGGACGGGGTATGACGCGGTCAGGCGCGGTATGGTTAGAGAGGACGGCAAGACGAGAACGGTCCGCTCGGGTCGCGTGGCACGGGCATCGAGGACGGGGCAACGGCTGAGACGACGGTGGGACAAGGGAAGGGAGTGTTGTGCGTATCCTGGTGGTGGAAGATGATCCGCGCATCGCCGCGTTCGTCGAGCAGGGCCTGCGGGAGTCCGGCTATAGCGTGGCCGTGGCCCGCGATGGCGAGGAAGGCTTCCTCGACGCGCGCCTGAACGACTACGACCTGATCGTGCTCGATCTGATGCTGCCCAAGACCGACGGCATCGAGGTCGCCCGCAAGTTGCGTGCGGCCGGCAAAGTGACGCCTATCCTGATGCTAACCGCGCGCGACACCGAGGCGGATAAAGTCCGAGGCCTCGATATCGGAGCCGACGACTACCTGACTAAGCCCTTCAGCTTCGGCGAGTTCCTGGCCCGCGTGCGCGCTTTGCTGCGCCGCGACGCCCTGGCGCGCTCCAGCCTGATGCGCGTGGGCGACTTAGAATTGGACACGGCGGCCCGGCAGGTCCGGCGCGCGGAGCGGGACATCGCGCTCTCCGCCCGCGAGTACACCCTGCTGGAGTATTTGGTGCACCACGCCGGGCAGATCGTGACGCGCGAGCAACTGACCGCGCACGTGTGGAGCGACGCCGAGGTCGAGAGCAACGTGATCGACGTCTACGTGCGCTACGTGCGTCAGAAAATCGACGCCCCCTTCGCCACGCCGCTCATCCACACCGTCCGCGGGGTCGGCTACACCCTGCGCGCGTCGTAGCACGTGATGACGCGCATGGCACCGACGGACCAGCCTGCGAGGTGGCCACGCACGCCGGGTGCGGACGCGGGCAAAGGGAACAGAGGCGCTGGCCTGTTCGACGCGGCGCGGCTGCGCCTGACCGCGTGGTACATGGCGATTCTGGCCGCCATCGTCGTCCTGCTCAGCGCCACCCTGTACGATATCCTCGTCCAGGTGCAGCAGGCCGACCTGGCGGCGTTCGGCCATGCCGCCGAGCGCGGCGTGGCCCGGCTCTTCGCCGACAACGAGCGCGCCCTCGCCGTCGAGATCGCCCTGATCGACCTGGGAGTGCTGGCCCTGTCCGCGTTGGGGGCTTACGCGCTGGCCGGGCGCACGCTGCGGCCCATCCAGGAGGCCATGGACCGGCAGCAACGCTTCGCCGTGGCCGCGTCGCACGAACTGCGCACACCGCTAACCGTGCTGCAGGGCGGCATGGAGGTCGCCCTGCTACGCCGGCGCACGCCAGAGGAATACGAAGAGATCCTGGCGCGGTCGGCCGAGGAGGCGGGCCGCATGGGCGCGCTGATCGCCGACCTGCTCGCCCTGGCGCGCACCCAGAGCGACCGCGAGACGCTGGCGCGGGAGCCCCTCGACCTGCGGGACATCGCGCGCGATGCCGCCGACGGCGCGCTCCCTTTCGCGAAGGGCAAGGGGCAGACGCTGGACATGTCTCTTGACGCGCCGCTGCCCGTCGATGGCGACCGCATCAAGCTGCGCCAGGTGCTGACCAACCTGCTCGACAACGCGGTGGCCTACACGCCAGAGGGCAGGACCATCCGTGTGGTGGGCCGGCACGACCGCGGACGCGCCGTGATCGAGGTGCGGGACAGCGGGCTGGGCATCGCGACGGAGCACCTGCCGCACCTCTTCGAGCCGTTCTATCGCGCCGACTCCGCGCGTGGCGGGAGCGGGAGCCACGTGGGCCTGGGGCTGGCGCTGGCCTCCTGGATCGCCCGGTCGCACGGCGGGCAACTCACTGTTGAGAGCCGCGTGGGCGTGGGCTCGGTCTTCACACTGTCGTTACCTCTGCGAAAGGAGAATTAGAACACTCATGCCCCTCTCATCCACGTTGCCTACGATGATGGTGTCGCCGCGAGGTGACGGCGAGGCGCGACATCCTCCCGATGTCGCGCCGGTCGCGCCGGGAAGGGACGCGAGAATGGGGAGGAGCAGAGAACCATGGTACGTAGCAAGCTCAGGGAAATGTTCGGCAGCGCCTGGGTGGGGGCGTTGTTGCTGGCGTTGACCATCATTCCCGTCAGCGTCGTGGCGGCGGGCGCGGCTGCTCCACACACGCCAGCGCGGCAGGAGTTGGTGCAACCGGCAGGGGTGGGCACAGGGACGGCGACATTGGATAAGGCAACGCAGGACACTGCGGCGGCCGTCGGCCCGTCCGTGGTCAAGATCGAGAGCGCCGGCGGCCTCGGCTCGGGCGTCATCGTCGACCCGCGCGGTTACATCGTCACCAACTATCATGTGCTGTTCGGCGATCGCGCCGCGCCGCCAGCGCTCCAGGCCCACTACACGGTGACACTCGCCAACGGAGCCTCGCACCGCGCCACGATCGCGGGGACCGACGCGGCCGACGACCTCGCCGTGCTCAAGATCGACGCGCCCCACCTGCGCGCGCTGCCCCTGGCCGACTCGGATACGCTGCGCGTGGGGCAGTTCGTGCTGGCCGTGGGTAACCCGCTCGGCTACGCGCAGACCGTCACCTTCGGCATCGTGAGCACGCTGCGGCGCACCATCGCCGAGAACGGACCGGCCGCGTTCATTCCTGACATGGTGCAGACCTCGGCCCCGATCAACCCCGGCAACTCGGGCGGCGCGCTGGTCGACCTGCAAGGCCGGCTGGTCGGCGTCCCCACGCTGCAGGCCTCAGACCCACGCCTGGGGACCGCGGCGCAGGGCATCGGCTTCGCCGTGTCCAGCAATCGCGTCGCTCACATCGCGCGGCAGATCATTGCGAACGGTAAAGTAACCCATAGCGGCCGGCCCTACCTGGGCGTGAGCGGCCTGCGTGAGGTGACGCCCGCCCTAGCCGCTCAGTATGGGCTGCGGGCGGAGAACGGGATGCGCGTCGGGCACGTCGAGCGCGACGGGCCGGCAGACCGCGCGGGGCTGCGTTCCGGCGACATCGTCACACGACTGGACGGGCGGCCGACCCTGAGCGAGACTGCCTTCGGCGATGCCCTGGCGCGCCTGAAGCCGGGACAGCGCGTGCCGCTGGTGGTCACCGACGACCGCGGCGAGCGCACCGTTCACATCGCCCTCGGCGAACTGCCCGTGTTGCCCGTGTAGCCAGCGTGTAGCCATAAAGAGGCTCACCCGTTGCTCGGCGCCTCGCCGATGGGCGGGTGAGGCAAGCGCGTCTCCCTGCCCATGCGAACAGGAAGACGCGTTTGCCCCATCTACCCCGCTCGACGTGGTCGCCCCACGTTCCTGATCCGCACAACGCGCCCGCACATCGTCGGTCACACACCTCGCCATGGGTTTGGAAATTGGATTTGCCCCCATGAGGGCAAGGCCGGTCACATGAGGGCAAGGCCAGCACGCTCTCATCGCCGTCTCATACGAGAGCACTAGAGTAAGGATAGCGTCTAGACCGACGAGACGACTCTCACGCCGTCGCGGGGTGGGCGTCGGTATGGCCACATAGAGCGGAAGAGAGGAGAGACACGTGAATATCTTGCAGACCATACTCGGCGGAGGCCAGCAGCAGCAGGACTACCAGGGCTTCGTGAACCGGTACGAGCAGGGACACCCCTCGGAGGGTTACGCGGACCAGGAAGTCATGGACCGTTACCAGCAGGTCGCGCCAAACCTGTCGCCAGCGCAGTACCAGCAGGCGGCGCAGCAGTCGTTCGAGCGCATGTCACCGCAGGAGCGTATGCAGTTCGGGCAGTACATGCAGCAGCAGGCGCAGCAGTCCGGCTACCCACCCCCCTTCCCGGACGCTAACCAGGACGGCGTCGACGACCGCTACCAGGACCCGCACTATCTGGGGCAGACGATGGGGCGCATGCAGCAGCAGCACCCCGACATGCTCCACCAGATCCTGAGCCCGGGCGGGGCGCTCGGCAACCCGCTGGCCAAGGCCGCCGTCGCCGGCATCGCGGCGCTCGCGGTCAAGCAGTTCCTCGGCCGCTGACCCCTGCTTACCGTCGCCGTCCTGGGCGTCGTCCAGCCTCACTCGCCCGACCAGCGGTAGCCCAGCGGGGGAGCGATTAGGACGGCCCCCCTCGTGGCGCGACACGGCGCGCGGTCATGGTCCCACAGGCCGCGACGCCTGGGACCACGGGGCACATTTTCGCGGTCCCACCCTGGGACTAGGAGGCGCTATCCGTGGTCCTACCCTGGGACCACACCCCCGTTTTGTGGGACCACACGAGCCGTTTGTGTGGGACCAACCGTGGTGCTAGGACCAAACCCGTGGTCCCCGCGTGGTCCCTCGTTTCACACGGGAAATCGGGCCTGTGGTCCCACCGTGGTCCCAGCCCTTTATCCTGGGGTAGGGACCACAGGTGGTCCTAGCACCACGCCGCCGTGGGACCACACCCTGGTTCCAGACCTCAGTGCGGAGGGTGGCCCCGCGCGCAGCGACGGGGCGCGGGGTACGGGCCAGGCGGCCGCCCTCACGGCCGATCACGGACTGTGACGGTCGCGCGACCGCCCGTCGTCGTCGCCCCGCTCACGGGGTCCGGGGAGGGGATCGTCGCCGGCAAGGCCAGCACAACTCGCGCACCTCACGCAGCGCCGTGACGACGATGTCCCCGAGGTCCGGGACCGCGCGCCGGCGCGGGACGAGAGCTGGATACCCCTGCTCGGCCCCGCGCGCTAGACTGAGCTAAGACAAACGGCAGACCAATACGAGAGGAGACCAGCCATCTTTTCCTTCAGCAACTCGACCAAAGAGCTGTCCGACGCGCGCCTCGACACCGCCATCCTGAGCGTCGGCGCCACCGAGCAGTGCGGGCCACACCTCCCGCTGCACCTCGATACACTCGTCGCCGAGTATTACGCCCAGGCCTACGGCGAGGCGCTCGGCGCGTACGTGACGCCGACGCTGCCCTTCAACACGTCCGAGGAACACGCGTCTTTCACGGGGACGATCTCGTTGCGACCGGGCACGGTGATGCTGGTGCTGGGGGAGATCGTCGCCGGGCTGCGGGCGCAGGGCTTCCGCAAGCAGGTGCTCGCGTCCGGGCACGGCGGGGCCTACTGGGTCGGCCCGTTCATCAAGGAGGTCAACGCGCGCTATGCGGACATCATCGTGATCCCCGCGCATCACGGGGGGGACGCTATCTGGCGGGAGGAGGTCGAGCGGGCGGGCTTGGGCGGGCGCGACGAGATCCACGGGGGCGCACTCTCCCGGGCGGTGGCGCTCTTCCTCGCCCCCAACGCTGTGACGGAGGGCGATTACGGCGTGGCGGTGCCCGAGGACATGAAGGCGTACATGGATTACTGCGCGTGGGAGCGGTTCACGCCGGACGGGAGTTGGGGGCGCTACACGAGCGCGGATGCCGCCGTGGCGACGGCCGAGGCGGGGCGGCAACTTCTCACGTCCTTCGTGCGTCGGCAAGGGGAGCACCTGAAGAAGCACCTCGAAGAGGCGTGCCGCATCAAAGGTTTGACGCCCTAATTGCCCCGTGTCATCGGGAGTGCGGGAGAGCCAGCGAATCGTGGTGGAGTGTCCTGCCTGTACGCCCTCGTGCTCGCGGCTCTCATCGGTCCCGTCGTCGGCCTCCTCGTCCCGCTCGCCCATGCCTCCTCGACGGCCCTCAACGTCGTGGCCGCGATCCTCGCCGCCGCCCTCGTCGGTGCCTATGTGGCCCTCGCCGTCCTGCTCCTCGTCGCCGTCCTGCGCGTCGTGCGGCCTCGTCTGGACGGCCGCCGCTAGCTCGCCTGAGAGCACCACAGCGCCCCCCGGCATGGCGCTCCTGGCCCTCCAACGGGCCTCGGATCGTGGCGCTATTTTGGTACTACTGGCCCTCTGACGAGCCTCGGATCATAGTACCAACGAGCCTCAAAACGGAGAGTGCGTACGTGACGTTGGCACCCGAGCGGATAGGCTCGGAACGCTGTGCATGGACAACCGCCCGGTCTCGTACGGAGTACGATACACGGTGCCAATGCAGTCCATCAGGACGTCGCAGCACGGCACCTTTCATCCTTCGGCACGCTACCAACGTCAAGTACGCACTCTCTCACAACGTGGTACCATCCGTCGCTCTCGTACCAAAAGCATGGAGCTACGCCAGAGCCCCGTTTCACACGGGAAAACGGGGGGTTGGCGCGACCGTGGAGCTACCCTTTATCCTGGGCGAGGAGCTACCCCTAGCGCTAGGACCAGCGCCGCTCTAGCGCCACGGGTAGCGCCATGGCCCCGCGCAGGCCGAGGGTACGGCCAGCCCCGTCGCTGCGCGCGGGGCGGAGGGTACGGGCGAGGCGGCCGCCCTCACGGCCGATCCATGATGGGAGGTCGCTGCTTGACGCCTTCCCGAAGCGCCGGCGCGCAGACAAGTCCCGTCGTTGACAGCCGACCCCGCCCTTGTTACACTACCGCTGTTGAAAGCGTTAGCGGGGAGGCCCGAGTCATGTGCGATTCATCCGTGCCGCGGCGTGATGCCGCGCGCCCTATGGCGGATGTGCCTGGCTGTGTGGCCGCGATGAAGGTGCTGAAGACCCTCCCGACACAGGCGTGTCGCGGGAGAGGCGCCCCTGCCTGAGAGAACCCCTTTCGTGCCATGAACGATGGCCGTGGGCGCACCTCTGGTGTCCACGGCTTTTTTGTTGCCCCGCCGCGCGGCTATTCGGCTGTGAACAGCCGCGCGGCGGGTGGGCCGGCACGACACCCCCAGGCATCTCGACATCCGCCTCGAGTTCATCCTTCTCTATCCATGCCCAATCGCTCGTCGTTCGCGGCGAGACGAGGAGTTTCCCCCATGCGCTTTTTTCAGGCATTGGGCCGCTATTGGCGGTTGTTAGCGCGCTATCTGGGACCCCAGTGGTCGCGAATGGGCCTGCTGGCCGTGATCCTGGGCGGCGCCATCGGCGTGCAGGTGGTCACGCCGCTGGTGGCGAGCCGCTTCATCGACCGGGCCACCTCCGGCGGGACGCTGCGCGAGTTGATTATCCTGGCGCTGCTGACCATGGGCCTGGCCGTGGCGGGACAGGGCCTAGCCGTCGCCGAGACCTACGTGGCCGAAAATGTGAGCTGGGCGGCCACGAACAGACTGCGCGCTGACCTGCTCGCCCACCTGCTGCGGCTGGACGCCGCGTTCCACACGGCTCATACCCCAGGCGAACTGATCGAGCGGGTGGACGGCGACGTGGCCGCCCTGGCCCGCTTCTTCTCACGGTTCGTGGTCTATGTGCTCGGCAACGGCCTCTTGCTGGTCGGCGTACTCGCGTTGCTCTACCGCGTGGACGGGCGGATAGGCCTGGGGTTAAGCATCTTTGTCCTGGTGGCCTTGGCCGCTATGGTGCGCATCCGCGCCGTCGCCACACCCTCCTGGGCTGCCGAGCGCCAGGCTAGCGCCGATTTCTATGGCTTCCTGGGCGACTACCTGGCCGGCCTGGAGGATGTCCGGTCCAGCGGGGCCGGCGCGTTCGTACTGCGCCGCTGCGCCGAGGTGATGCGCTCGTGGCTGGCCGCGACGCGCAAGGCGCAGATGGCCGGCTATGCCCTGATCGCCACCGGCGAGGGGATCTTCGCGCTCGGCACGGCCGTCGCTCTCGCCCTCTGCGCCCTGCTGTTTAGGGACGGTACCCTGACCCTCGGCGCCGCCTATCTCGTCTTCCGGTATACCGAGATGCTGCGCGGGCCTGCCAACCAGATCCGCACCGAGGTGCAGGACCTGCAACAGGCGGACGCTAGCATGGGCCGCGTCGAGGCGCTCCTGCGCACGGCGCCGCGCCTGGTCGATGGCCCCGGCGTCGCGCTCCCGCCCGGCCCGCTGGCGGTGGAATTGGACGGCGTGTCCTTCGACTATGCGGAGGGTGTACCCGTCCTATGCGATGTCAGCGTGCGCCTGGGGCCGGGCCGCGTGTTGGGCGTGGTCGGACGCACCGGCAGCGGCAAGACGACGCTGACGCGGCTCCTCGCGCGCTTCTACGATCCGCGGGCCGGCGTGGTGCGCCTGGGGGGCGTGGACGTGCGGGCGGTCCGCCTCGCGGCGGTGCGCGCGCGTATCGGCCTGGTCACCCAGGAGGCGCCCCTCTTCGACGCCAGCGTGCGCGATAACCTGACCCTCTTCGACGACGGCGTGCCGGACGAGCGGATCGGCGCGGTGCTGGATACCCTGGGCCTGGGCGGGTGGCTGCGGGAGTTGCCACGCGGGTTGGACACCGCGCTGGGACCCGGCGGCGCCGAGCTCTCCGCCGGACAGGCCCAGGCGCTGGCCTGTGCGCGCATCTTCCTGCGCGATCCCGACCTCGTGATCCTGGACGAGGCGACCTCGCGCCTCGACCCGGCCACAGAGCGGCTGGCGCACGCGGCGCTGGGCCGGCTGCTCGACGGCCGGACCGGCATCATCGTGGCCCACCGGCTGGCCACGGTCGCCTACGCCGACGACATCCTTGTCCTGGAGGACGGGCAGGTGCGCGAGCACGGGCCGCGGCTGGCCCTCGCCGCCGACCCCGCCTCGCGCTTCGCCGAGTTGCTGCGGGTCGCCGCGGGGGAGGTCTCCGCATGACGCCGCCCCTGACGCCCCCCCCGACCTGGCGCCTCCTGCTGGGCCTGGCCCGCTACGCGCCCCGGCTCTACCTGGCCCACGCCCTGTTGTGGGACGCGATGAACGCGTCGGCGCTGCTGCCGGGGCTGATCGCCCGCGCCTTCTTCGATGCGCTCACCGGGCGGGCGCACCCGCCCGCGGGCACGACGGGGCTGATCGCGCTGCTGGTGGCGATCGCCGTGGGCCAAGCGGCCCTGTGGCTCGTCGCCGGCTCCGTCGAGATCAGCATGCGGTTCACGATGAGCGGGTTGCTGCGCCGCAACCTGCTGCGGCGCGTCCTGGAGCGGCCCGGCGCCGCTGCGCTGCCCTACTCCATCGGCGAGGCCATCAGCCGCTTCCGCGACGATGCCCACGAGGCCGAGGACAGCCTGGACTGGACCGACGAGATCCTGGGCCAAGGCCTGTTTGCCGTGGTGGCGTTCCTGGCGCTCCTGCATATCGACGCCCGCATGACCGTGGTCGCCATCCTGCCCCTGGTGGTCGTGGTGGCGGGCGCGCGGCGGGCGCGCGGCCGACTGGGTCGCTATCGGGAGGCCAGCAGCGAGGCCACCAGCAGGGTCACCGGGGCCATCGGCGACCTCCTGGCGGCGGCACAGACGCTGCAGGCCGCCGGCGCCGAGGGTCGGGCCGTGGCCCGCTTCCAGCGCCTCAACGAGCGGCGCCGGACGGCCATGTTGGCCGATCGCCTGGCGACGCAGGCGCTGGACGCCATCACCGCCAACACGGCGGGCGTGGGTACGGGGTTGATCATGCTGCTGGCGGCGGGCCGCTTGCGCGGCGGCGGCCTGACGGTCGGCGACTTCGTCCTGTTTGTTTCCTACCTGCGCGTCATCGCCCACTTCACCGACGGGCTCGGCCGGTTCCTGGCGGACTACGGGCAGACCAGGGTCGCGTTCGCGCGCATGGGCGCCATGCTGGGCGATGCTCCGTCGCCGTGTACAGCCGCGCTGGTGGCGCCCACCCCGCTGCATCTGCGCGGACCCCTGCCCCCCGTGCCGCCGCCAGTGCGGGTCGAGGCCGACCGGTTGGCCCTCGTGGAGGCGCGGGGGCTCACCTATCGCCACCCGCGGTCAGGGCGCGGGATTGAGGTGGTGGACCTGCGCCTGCCGCGGGGCAGCCTGACGGTGGTGACGGGGCGCGTCGGCGCGGGCAAGACGACGCTCCTGCGGGCCTTCCTGGGCTTGCTGCCCCCCGAGGCGGGCGAGATCTGGTGGAACGGCCGCGTCGTGGACGACGCGGCCTCCTTCTTTGTGCCGCCCCGCGCGGCGTACACGGCGCAGGCGCCGCGCCTGTTCAGCGAGACGCTCAAGCAGAACATCCTCCTGGGGCTCCCTGACGACCCCACGGCCCTGGCTGCCGCCGTGTGGGGCGCCGTCCTGGAGCGTGACGTGCAGGCGCTGGGGGCGGGATTGGACACCCAGGTGGGCACGCGCGGCGTGATGCTCTCCGGAGGACAGGCGCAGCGTGCGGCGGCGGCGCGCATGCTGGTGCGCGCCGCCGATCTGCTGGTGATCGACGACCTATCCAGCGCGCTGGACGTCGAGACGGAGCGTGTGTTGTGGGAGCGTCTGTTCGCCGGCGGTGAGGTGACATGTCTGGCCGTTTCACACCGCCGCGCCGCGCTGCGCCGCGCCGACCACATCGTCGTGTTAAAGGAGGGGCGCGTCCAAGCCCAGGGCACGCTCGCGTCCTTGTTAGAGAGTTGCGCGGAGATGCGGCCCTTGTGGCACGACGCCGACGATCCCGCACCTCCGGTGTTACCGTAACGCCGGGGGTAGCATACGTTTGCGCTGCTGATACAAGGGAGGCGGCGCACGGCCGGCCTCGACCTGTTCGCCCCTGACCCGGCGGGGCGGTAACACGCGCCACGAGGACCGCTGGCTCGTCTATGCCACCAGCGCCACCACCAAGCGCGCGACCCCCGGTAACGCACGAGCCCACGTGTTACACGGCGATCTGCGGCGAATGACCTGACCTGTTCGTTGCATCTGCTGCACAGGCGACTCGTCGCTCGCGCACGGCCTGCATAGCCATGCAGGTCGGCGGCATCCATGCCCCTGTGAGAGGTGCGACGAGGCCAACGGCCAGGGCGCGTTGGCGGGCCGGCAGGGGGCGCGTGAGATGCACGTCCCTAACGCATCATGTGATCTCCAAGGCTCTCCGCAATGCGTCACGATCCGCTGCCGACGGCGCCGGATGGACGCTCGGTCGATCAAACGACGCCGGGCTGTGGTGATGCGTCCTCTACCCCCTGAGGGTGCCAGCCCAGAGGTGGAGGACGCCGAGCACAGCGCTCGCCCCGAGGATGATGACACAGAGGGCCAGCGCCCCCGTCACCATCAACCCATCCGTCGCGGTGATGCGGACCCGCCGGTACTGGGATCGTGGCCCTGCGCTGTCGAAGCCCCGCGCGTCCATCGCCACCGCGACCCGCTCGGCTTTGCGGATCGCGCCGGCGAGCAAGGGGACGATGAGCGTGGCACGTTCGCGCAGGCCACCGATCAGCCCGCGGCGGCGTCCATACCCGCGCAACCGCCGTGCGAGCGTGAGCGTCTCGTACTCGTCTCGCAGGAGAGGGAGGAAGCGATAGGCCGCCAGCGCCGGGTAGGCGATCCGCGCCGGGAGACGGGCCTGTTGCACGAGGCTACGGATGAGGGCCGTCGGGTCGGTCGTCAGGAGGACGAGCACCGAGAACGCGGCGATGGCGACACCCCGTTCCGCGAGCGCGAGCCCGATCAATGCCCCGTGCCGTGTCGCTGTGAGCGGACCCCACGACCACAGGACACTCTGGTATCGTGCGGTCTCGACGAAGAGGGCGTTGCTCACGATGAGGCTCACGGCGAGGAGCCAGACGGGTGCGAGGGCACGCGCGAGCAGGGCGAGCGGGATGCGGCCGAGGGTCCGCCCGATGAGGAGAGCGAGCCCCACGAAGGCGAGGGGGGTGACGGGGTCGAAGACAACCGTCACGGCCAGCGAGAGGATGAGATGGACCACGAGCTTCGCCGTCGGATTCCGGCGCCGGAGCCAGGAGTCGTGCTCATAGAAGCCGAACGGCGTCATGCCCGTCCCCCTGCGCTCACCCTGTCGAGATCCCGCCAACGCACGATGTCGGGGACGGCGGCCCCGTACTCGCGGGCCGCGGAGAGGACGCGCGCCAGGGCGGGGCGCACCTGTCCCGTCCGAGCCACGAGGCCGGCATCGGCCGCGGAACATCGGGCCGCAACACATCGGGGGGGACGTGCTGACGGAGGCGCTGGACGCGCTGGAGGCGGGGGACGCGGCGGGGGCGGCGGAGGCCTTCGGGGCGGCGTGGCTGGAGGCCTACGGCATGGACGCCGTGGACGCCACCATCGCCGATGTCGTGGGGACGTTCCAGGTGGGCTTATGAGTGGGGCGACGAGAGTGCCCAAAGGGGTGGACCATGATGGGCCACCCCTTTGGCGCGTATGCTACGCTGGGGACGCGATGGAGGGCGGGGATGAGAGATGAGTGAGAATGGGCAGGACACGGCGCGGGCGCTCGTGCCCGTCGACCAACGGCAGGTTGCCTTGATGGAGGGGAGCGAGGTCCTCGCCGTCCGTGCGGAGGATGGGGCTATCTACCTCCCGTTGCGTCCGATGTGCGAGAGTCTAGGGCTGTCCTATCGGCCGCAGCGTCGCCGGATCGCGCGCGACCCGACGCTGGAAGAAGGGATGCGCGACATCCGGCTGGAGACAGGAGGCGGGCGTCAGGCGACGCCGTGCCTGCGTCTGGGCATCGTGCCCTACTGGCTCTCGACCATTGAGGTGTCGCGGGTCCGCCCGGAGCTAGGCGACAAGCTCACGGTGTACAAGCGGTGGGTGATCGAGCGGGTGTTCGAGGCCTTCCAGCGCGAGACGGGGGTCGGGCAAGGGGCGGTCACGACGACAGCACCGGTCGAGCGCGGCGGTGACGCCTTCTCGCTGGTCCACATCCGCGACATGGCGCTGGCCATTGCGGCGTTCGCGGAGCAGCAGATCGCTTTCCAGGAGGAGCAGCGCGTCCAGGATCGACGCATTGGCACGCTGGAAGAGGGCCAGGGAGAGTTGACGGCGCGCCTCGACCGGGCAGCGGGGGTGGTCGGCGGCCTGGTGCGCAGCGTCAAGGCGCTGGAGCAGCGCCTCGCGCCGGGCAACGTGCTCAGCGAGGAGCAGGCGGCCGAGGTAAGCGACCGGGTCAAGACCGTGGCGGAGGCCCTGACGGCGCGGGACGTGGCGGCGGGGGCCGTGGCGCGCAATTGGTACGGGGCGATCTACCGGGCGCTCTACAAGCGGTATAACGTCGCGGGCTACCGGCTCATCCGGCAGGAGCAGTATGCCGACGTGCTCGCCTGGCTCGACGATTTCCACGGGGTGGCCTCGTCTGCGCCCCAAGTCGACGACGAGTAGCTAGGGTGGGCTGTGTACCGACGGGGACGGGAGCCCTTCGTTGGTCGGAGACCGACAGGGTCCGCTAGCGTATGCTCGCGTGGTGGCCACAAAGCCGCGAGTTCTTTTTCGAGGTGCTTGATGTTTCTATCGTCGGTGAGCATTCGCAACTATCGCTCTATTGAGGACGCGACACTAGACAATTTAGATCAGTTCAACGTGTTGATCGGGCGTAACAACGCGGGCAAATCATCCGTCTTCGGCGTACTACGCCTCCTTCAACAAGTAAGCCGGGGTAACCCCAATCCACCACAGGCCCCGGATTGGAGAGCGATTGCGCCCTTCGGGGATGGGACACGTACCCTGCAGATAGCCCTCACCTTCACCCTCGGTGTGCAGGATCGAGAGGAGCTTATCAACCATCTCCTCGCTGCTGGGTATGATGGCAGTCGCCGACAAGCGTTACTAGATAGCGCGTTCGCGCGCGAGTTGCAGCTCGCGTTAGCGGAGTCAGGGGGAGGGTTTATCATCGAGCGGACAGACCTCCGCAGCGAGGACGGTACGTGGGCCATCGTGCAGACCAGGTCCACTAACGGGCCGAATCCCCATTACGGCCCTGGCCACGCCCGCGTCATTCTCCTCGGAGCAATCGCCCAAGGGCGGCCCGTGGCTCCGCTCACCTCGGCTCTCTTCGCTGCTACCCTAGCCGGCGCGGCAATCGATGTGCCGGTGCAAGCCTTGGCTCCATTTGCGCTTTCTATGCCCGACGGGTCATCTCCATGGTTATACACGAAGGTGGCGACCTATTTCAACCAGGCCTTCTTCTTCACGCCTTTCCGCCACGGTGCCGAGCGGATGCCGGCGGTCGCGGCCCACAGCCTGGCGTCGGACGGCTCTAATCTTGCCCAGGTCCTCCTCGCGCTGAAGAACAACGACTGGCGCGCCTTCGAGGAGATCCAGGCCTTCGCCCAGGAAGCCCTCCCCGGCATCGGCCTCCTCCAGACGCGGCTTTTCGGGGGCGACACCGAGATCTATTTCGAGTCGAGAGCGAAGCACTATCCTTGCCGCTTGGCGGATATGGGAGGCGGTGTCGAGCAGCTCCTGATGGTCGCAACCGTTCTGGCGACGACGGGGGACGAGAGCACGATCTTCCTGGAGGAGCCCGAAACGCACCTGCACGCGGGGGCGCAACGGTTCTTGGTCGAGCGACTCTACGCGGGGAGCATGAATGAGCGCGTCGCGAGCCGGAACCGCCAGATATTCGTGACGACCCATTCCCCCACGCTCATCAACCTCCCGGCGCCGCGCACGATTCATCGCGTGGAGCACAGGAACGATGTCTCCGTGATCTCCCGTGTCGATGGTCCTGGTACCTTGGAGGACCTGCTGGGGGACATCGGCGTGCGCAACAGCGACGTCCTGTTGAGCGACGCCGTGCTCTTCGTGGAGGGACCGGCCGATGGCGACACGTTGCGCGCGTGGGGCGAGACGCTTGGGTTGAGCCTGATAGGGCACAATATCACCGTGTTGTCGATGGGGGGAGGTGACGATGCGGCCCGCAAAGCTCCGCTACGTCAAGAGGTGCTTGCCGGCATCTCGCAGAAAGCCGCAGTCCCCCATCTTTTCGTGTTGGATCGGGATGAGCGCTCCGAGCGCGAGGTTAGTCAGCTCCGGGACCGGCTGGGTACCTATGTCCATATACTCGATCGCCGGGAGATGGAGAACTACTTGCTGGTACCGCGCGCCCTCCTCGCCGCGCTACGTGCAAAGCATGCCGCCAACCCTGAGCAGAGTGCGCGCCTCGAGGCCGCAACAGAGGACGAGGTCAAGGAGCTGATCGCGCGGACAGCCAACGGTCTCTTCGACATGGTGCTCCTTAAACGCCTACGAGCCGAAATTGGGGGTCTACCTGGTGGGTTCCTACCGCGTGACCAGATTCGTACGTTTACCTCCCATATCCATCAGCCCGATTTCGCAAGCATCCTGCGCGACGAGATTCAGCAGCGGGTTAACCAGCATCTAGCTGACATCGACATCGAGGCTGTCGTGCAGAAGCAGCGGGAAACGCTAGGGAGAGCATGGGCCGATGAGGGGATGCGAGCGAGCATTGCGCCCGGCGACGAGATTGTGTCGTCGGTGTTCAAGCACTTCGATTCCGGGTTCCGCAAGACACGAGACGGCGCACTCATCGCACGAAATATGTGCGCCGCTGAGATCGACCCGGAGATGCGAACCGTCCTGGAGCGGGCCGTTGCCTTGGCGGATCGATAGGTTGGCCCGTCTCGAGTACACACGGCTCCATCCCGCGTCGATCCCGCGTCATCATCGGCATGCTCTCCTGGCGCAGCGACTCCCACGCGGCAGGCTCGCCTATGCTGCCAGCCGACGAGGAGATACCGCGGCCGCCGCGCGGCGAGGGCGACATGGTACTCGGCAACATTGCTCGTCGCGCCCGGCCCTGTAATGTGGAACCGGCCGCCGACGAGGACCGATGCGAGGTCGGGATGGGTGCGGGGACCGATGACCCAGCCGCTGCAAGTATACCCGCCAGGGTTGACCGGGTAGCAGAGGCCGTCGACGTGCGCGGGCGTTGGCTGGAGCGCAGACGTGTTCATGGAGTTCACGAGGCCACGAGATCGGGGGGCATGCTCGGGTCGAGGGCACCGGCGCGTTCGAGATTGAGGGCGAGGAGCCGGCCCAGGATGTCCTCGTCGCTCAGGTCGTGCGGCCAGCCGTAGGCATCGAACACGGCGTCGTCGAGCTGATCGTGGGCGTGGGCGAGCCAGGTGGGGCGAGCGTTATAGAGGCTCGTGAGGGTGCGCTTCTTCAGTTCACCCTCGCCTAAACCAGGAGGGTTGAGCCATTGGTCGCGTCTGTCCGCAAGTTCGCAGGCAGCCCTCGCGATAGCCTGCAGCGACGCGTCATCCGTCGGCTCCTGCCCTACCGTCCACGGGAAGGGAAAAGTCTCGAAGGTTGACGACGGCGTGTAGCGGGGACGGTCCTCCAGCGCCGTGCCCATGCGCAACGCCCATAACCCATGCACTTTGGAGTGTAAGACGCCGAACACGTAATCGTCGTCGCGCGCGAACACGACCACTTGATGGTCGGCCAGGACGGTGCTATCAAGCCACACAAACACGCGGTGCTTGGACACGGTTGGGCTGGCGATGTAGCGCCGCTGCGCCCGCACGATCTCACGGTAGCGCGGCGAGGGGCGGGCGTGCAGCCACCAGAAATCTCTCTGGCGCTGTTCGCTCCGTCCTTGCCGCTCAGGATACACGACCCGCTTGACGTACTCAAACGGAGCCTCGTACAAGGACGCTTCCGCGAGCGGCATGCTCACCCCGAAGTCGATCACCCATGTCTCTCCGGTCCGTCGGAGGATTTGCTGACCATTCACAGACGGCTTCACAACGTCGGCATTGTCTCGCCCAAAGGCGTGAGGCTGTGCCAGGAGCGCATGGGCCTCGGCTGGCGTAATGTCGAAGGAGCCCTTCTGCTGCGACCCATAGACGCAGAGGTCCCGATTCTCCGCGAGCCGCTGCGCGTTGGTGAGGTCGATTGTCGCCGAGAGGTCCGGGTAGATGGCAGCGACCGGTAGACCGTCGAACGAGCGTTCCTGCTCCTCGCCCCCATCGAACCCGACCATGGACACGCGCACCGCCGCACCATTGAGCACCCACGGACGATCGCTCCAGGCCATGAAAAGTTGGCCGGTCTGCGCGATGCGCTCGAGGACGCGCCGGTTAACGCCACCCCTGATGGAGTTGGTGGCGAGCAAGCCGACCCGCCGCGCCCGCCCCGCCTCCACGAGGGCGCGCGCCCGCTCGAACCAGTAGCACACGAAGTCGGCGAATGCGGGGACACGTCCCTGGTACAACCGGAACAGGTCGTTGACGTAGGCGTCGCCCAACTCCTGGCGCACCTTGTTGCCGCCGACGAAGGGCGGGTTGCCGATGATGACGTCGGCCTCGGGCCACGCCGGTTCCACGGGATGGCCAGCCTCGTCATAGGCGAGCACGGCGTCCATGCGGCGGATGTTGTGCAGCGGCTTGAGAATGGGGTCCTCGGGGATGCCGAAGCCGTTGTCGTGGAGCCACTGGATGTAGCCAATCCACACCACGACCGAGGCCAGCTCGTGCGCGTAGACGTTGAGCTCGATGCCTTGGAGTTGCTGCGGGCCGACGGCGTCGGGGAGCAGCCCCGCCGCGCCGTTGGCGGCCGCGAAGGCGCTGACCTCCTTCCAGAGGTCGAGCAGGCGCTTGAGGGCCACGTACAAGAAGTTCCCCGACCCGCACGCGGGGTCCAGGACGCGGACGGCGGCGATCTCGTCGGTGAAGGCGAGCAGCAGGCGGCCGAGGGCCTGCTGGTGCCGCGTGCGAGCCCCCCCGCTGGCCGCGTCGCGCTTCCCGATCAGCTCTCGCGCCTCCTCCTGCACCATGGCCCAGCGCCGGCGCAGCGGGGCCATCAGGACGGGTTCGACGATGAGCAGGATGTCATCGCGGCTGGTGTAGTGGGCGCCGAGTTGGGAGCGTTTGGCGGGGTCGAGGCTGCGCTCGAAGAGGGTGCCGAAGATGGCCGGCTCGATGCTGGCCCAGTCGAGGGCCGCGGCGCGCGCCAGCATGGCCAGGTCGTCGCCGGCGAGGGCGAGGACCGCGGCATCGGCGAAGAGGCCACCGTTGAAGTGGGCGATGTCGTCGGCGCCGAAGCTGCCGCCGGTGGCCATGGCGGCGAACAACTGGCCCAGGCGCGCGGCGAAGTCGGCCGGGCGGGTGCGCGTGCGCTCAATGAGCGCGGTGAACAGGCGCGCGGGGAGCAGCCCGATGTCCTCGGCGAACAGGCAGAACAGCAGGCGCATCAGGAAATGGGCGGTGGCCTCGGGGCCCTCGCCGCGGCGGCGCAGGCTCTCGGCCAGGGCGGCGAACTCGCGCGCGGCGTCCTCGGTGACGCCGGCCGTCGTCCGGTTCGGGCGGAGCAGCTCCGGGTGTGCGAAGACGGCGCGCAAGACCTCCAGGGGCGGCAGGACGCACGTCGGCGTCGGCTCATTGCGTTGCAGGTCGGCGAGGTCGAAGGCGTAGACGTGCTTGACCGTGCCGGTGAAGTTGGTGTGGACCTCGACGCGGTTGAGGTCGCAGACGACGAGGAGCGGGGGATTCTCCAGGTCCTCACGATACTGGAGGAGCTGCTGATAGGCGGCCGTCAAGTCCTTGCGCTTGCCCTTGTACTCCCAGCCGAAGGAGCCGCGCTTCCACACGTCGGCCCAGCCGCCCCCGCCGGCGGTCTTGCGCGCCCCCTTCTCGAACGTGTAGAAGCTCCCATCGGGGTCAGCCGTCGCGGGCGTGGGCTCACCGAGCAGGGCGCAGAGATCGAGGAAGTGCTCCTGGGCGGCGCTGCGCTCGGTGAGGGCGCTGCGCTGCCACTTCGCGACGAATGTCGGCAGGTCGAGGTGTGACGGCATGGGGTCCCTCCTGTGCCAGTGTAGCAATACGGGAGGCTCGCGACGAGGGAGGCTCGCGACGAGGGAGGGTCCAGCGAGGGAGAGATAGCCCGAGCGAGGCGTGACCAGACCCAGGACGATCCTCCCGCGGTGCCCCGTTCCGCGCTTGGGCCGGCCTGAGCGGACGCACCCCGCTCGGGTTACATCCACAGCATCTCACGCCTGCATGAAGGGTCTATGAGGGGAGCGTGAAGAGTCCGTAAAGGCCGCCGCTCCCCTATGTCGATCGGGTCCGCAGCGTCGTTTTGGAGGGGGTACGAGTGTGGAAGAGACGGTCAGCACATCTGTTCATGCGGCGGTCATGAGCGGGGCGTTATCGTGAGGGGGCATGGCGCTGGGGAGTCCGGCGCCGTCGGGCCGGGCGGTCGGGCCGTGTGAGGCTGATGGGGCAGGGCCGCCCGCGAGTTCCGCGGGAGTCGCAGTCGGCGCTCCGCGCACCATGGGGTGCGCACCTTCCACCACGACGTGCTATGGTGAAGCATCACATCCACTACTCACACCATGGGAGGATCGCCATGCAGTTCTACAGCGTCCAGGCCAAGGAGACCATCGAGGTTCCCGATGAGCAGGTCGAGCACACCACTATGGCCAACGGCCGCCCCGCCGCCCGCGCGGCCATCACGCGCGACGGCAAGATCCTCAAGCTCTTCAAGTTCCTGCCCGTCAACGCCAACACAACCCCCGCTGCGCCTGCGCCGGCAGAGGCACCGGCCACCAAGACCAAGGCGAAGCGGTCAGCCAAGGCCTGAGCTTGCCGCAGGGCAGGGACGATGTGATCTGGCCCGGTCCCGCTTCAGCTTGTCGCCCGTTGCGCGAACCGGGATAGGTGGGGCCGCACCCACGTCTCTCGCGGCTCACTCCTCGGCGTCCTCGAGCGGCGGGACCACGCGCAGGTGTGGCTCCTCGATGCGCGCCGCCCGCGCCGCCTCCGTCCCCGCGAGCATCGCCAGGAACCGCGCCGCCTCCGCGCGCCCGAACCGTTCCCGGTCCGACGGCCCGGCGGCACCGTCGTAGCGGTTTAGGGCGTCTCCCACCGCCGCGAAGTAGTCGCCCAGGACCAGCGCGACGCGCTGCCGTCCCCGCTCGTCAGCTAGGTCGGGCGCGGCGAGCGCCTGCCGGACCGCCCCGCGCAGCCACTCCAGCAGCGGCGTCGGCGGCAACTCCTGGCGGTCCTGCCGGTCGCGCGACATCAGCGCTTCCTCCAGGCGTGCCGCGCCGCGGGTAGCTCTACCCTCGCGCGCAGGTCCACCGTGCGCCGCTCCCTCTCATGTCCGCCCCGCGCGCTAGGTACCCGGCCCTGCGCATCGCGCCCGACGCGATGGCTGCCGACAGGGACAGCGCCGGCCTGACGCGCCGGGAGGGACCGACGGGCGGACCGGGGACAGTCGCGCCCGACGCCCATGGCCCCGCGGGCGACGAGGCCACCGCCGGCGACAAGCAGGAGGCCGAGCGCGGCGAGGCCGACGCGCGTCGCCAGCGCTACCGCGGGGAGACCCGTCCCCAGCGTGAGCGCGGCGACGCCGGGGAGGGCCAGCCACAGACCTGCGGGCACCGGTCCCCGCACGCGGACACCCTTCATCGGATGCCACGCCGCCGCGCCCAGACGGGTCGTGCTGCGGGACGCCATCGCCGTCATCATTCACCTCCCCTTTGGGCAGCCACCCCGTGGGCAACCTCCGTGGGCAACTACCCTGGCGACGCGCGCTGAAACGGGCGCGCGTGGTTCTACCATAGCACGCCCCTACCGCGTCGTCCGCCCTTATCCACGTCGGAGCGAGGGCGGCCGCCCCGTGGGAGGAACCGGCTGCAGCGGGGCATGGGGGGGCGCGATGAGTGTGGGCGTCGGGTGTCACGGGAGACCGCGGCGGCGTACGGGGCCAGCGGGTCGGGGTGGCGCGTACCCCCTATCTGGGCCATACCGGGGAGGCGTCCTCCTGTCTACCCTATCCAGGACACACGACAGATTCGGTCATCGCTGGAAGGACGGTATGTACAGCTCATCTGACGCGGATGGCGCGTTGCTCACGCGCGTGGCGGGCGGCGACGGGGCCGCGTTCGACGCGCTGTATGGGCGGTACGCGCCGGTGGCCGTAGGGGTGGCGCGGGGCATCCTGGGGGAGGCGGGGCTGGCGGAGGATGCGGTGCAGGAGGCGTTCCTGGCGGTATGGCGCCAGGCTCCGCGCTACGACCCCACGCGCGGCAGCGTCCGGTCCTGGCTGCTGGCCATTGTGCGCCACCGCGCCCTCGACGATCTCCGGCGCCGCCACGCGGACCGCTGGGTCGCTAGTGCGGCCCTGGCCGAGATCGCCAATGGGAGCGACACGCACGAGCTGGCCGGCCGGCACGGCGCAGCCCGGCTGGTGCGCGATGCGCTGGCCCAGCTGCCGGCGGCCCAGCGCGCGGCGCTGACGCTCGCGTACGCCGGGGGGTATAGCCAGGTGGAGATCGCGCGGGCGCAGGGCGTCCCGCTGGGCACGGTCAAGGGGCGCGTGCGCCTGGGGCTGCGCGCGCTGCGCCATCACCTGGCGGGGCCGGAGGGGGCGGCGCTGTGGTGACCACCGCTGGGGTCAGGCGGCAGATGAGGTGCGCCCATCCGCGCGGGGTGTGGCCGCCGTTGAGCGCGTCCGCAGGATCGGCGCAGGGTGTCTGGGACACTGCGCGCATCTCGTGTGGACCATCGCTCCCCTTCATACCTGGAGGTCGCGCACGGCACGTGGAATCCTACCGCCGGAGACCGCATGGATCGATCTTAGTGACACACTTATGCAACCTGTAAGGGAATCGTAAGGTCTGGTGTCTACAATGGAAGAGGTGGGGGGTAGTGACCTCCGCTCGCATGAAGCACGTAGTAGGAGATGTGTCCCATGATTCTCGCGCCTCGCGCCCTCGCCCTCGCCGCTAGCGCGACCCTCGCCGTGACCGGCCTCGCGGGTTCGGCATCCGCGGCGACCACGACCCGCACAGTGGCCCTGCACCCCACTCGCATGGCGAGCCATGCCCGGGGTGACGCCGTCGTGACGCAGACCGCGCCCGGTGACTACACGGTCACGATCACGGCCTCGGGCCTGCCGGCCCCCGCCACGCTGCTCAAGCGCCACGTCTACATGGCGTGGGTGAGCGACGGCAAGGGCACGCAGCAGCAGATGATGACCAGGCTGGCCGCCATCCCGCTCCACACGACGGGCGCGGGCGCCTACAGTGGTCGTCGGACGGTCATGGTAGCGACGGTGGCGCGCGTCTTCATCACCGCCGAAAGCTCTACGATGGTGCATGCGCCGGTGATGCCCTTCCAGGGTGTCCTCATCAGTAGCATGATGCGCTAGCCGGTCCCAGTCTCGACCGTCACGCGGGCCCAGACAGCACGAACGGAGTGGCAACTGTCGCCACTCCGTTCGTGCTGTCTGTGTAGGAGTCCACGCGAGATGCGCCAACGCGAGGCGTGCGGGGTGTAAGACGTCAGGGTTTTTGAGCCAAAAGGACACGTAAAGGGCACAAAAACCGCACAGTTAGTGAGCCAAAACCGCAGAGTTAGTGAGCCATCGGGCAGAAACGTCAGAGATAGTGAGCCATCGGGCAGCGACAGGGTGTCATACAGCGGAGAAAAAGGGGTTATATCGTGTGTGAGAAGGGACAAGAGGCGCACAAAGAGACGGATGGCTCAACAACTGTGCGGTTTTGGCTCAGCAACTGTGCGGTTTGGCTCAAAAACTCTGACGTCTTACACGCGGGAGGGTCTGATACCGGCGGACGCACTCAAAGAGCTGTCTGCATTCTGAGAGGTCCCCGCGTCCCGCCGGCTTCACGCCTGCGAGGCTACCACTGCGGTGCCCTCACCGCGCCTCCATGCTCACATCCTGGTCACCTGCCAACAGGGATCACTGTCACTGTGGGTATGACAGGGGCTACTGTCACCGTGGGCACGACGGGGACCGCCGTTACCATGGGCACAACCGACGTGGGCACAACCACTGTGGGCACCACAGGGACCGCTGTTACCGTGGGCACGACGACCGTGGGCACGACGACCGTCGGTACGACGACCGTGGGCACGACGACCGTCGGTACAACGACCGTGGGCACGACGACCGTCGGTACGACGACCGTGGGCACGACGACCGTCGGTACAACGACTGTCGGCACCACAGTTACCGTGGGCACGATGGGGACCACCGTGGGCACGACGGGGACGACCGTGGGCACGATGGGGACCACTGTCGGCACGACTATCGTGGGCACGACTATCGTGGGCACGACTATCGTGGGCACGACTATCGTGGGCACGACTATCGTGGGCACGACTATCGTGGGCACGACGGGGACGACCGTCGGCGGCATGACCTCGATGGTGGGCACAGCGGCCACGACGGTGGCGACCGGGCCTGCGGCCGTGCCGGCCAGCAGCGTTCCCACCGGCGTCAGGCCTGGTCGTGGGGGGAGCAGCACGGCGGGGAGCGTGGCCAGCGGGGATGAGGGCAGCGTCCGTCCCGGGAGGGCCGGGGTCGCAGTGGGAGGGGCGACCGGCCGGCGTTTCCCTCCAGGGCGCCTGATCGTGGGTGTGGCCGTCGGGGTCGCGCGTGCCGCGGCCGTCGGCGTGGTCGTGGCCTGTGGTGTGCCTGTCGCCCGGTCCGTGGGCGTCGCTCTGGTCGGCGGCGCCGCTGCGTGCGGTGTCCTGGTCGGGCTCGCCGGGGGTGCCAGGGGGGGTGTCCGCGTGCGGCGCGGCAGCGGCGTGGCGCGCGAGGGCCGCGCGCTCACGGGCAGGGTCGTCGCTGTGGCCGTGGGCGACGCAGGGGCGCCGGAAGGCAGCCCCTGCGGTCGAACCGTGGCGGTGGGCAGCGCCGCTCCCGCGCCGTGGCCGCGTGCTGGTGGTGCGGGAGGAACGAGCAGCGGTGTTGTCGCTGTGTGTGTCGGTGCGGGAGGGAGAGCGGGTCGGGCCGTGGCCGCCGCTCCCGGTTGGTGGCGCGGGGCGGCGCGCGCCCTGGCCGGCGCCCGGTGCGGAGGCGGCATCCGCCGTGGCCGCCGTAGCTGTCCGGCCGTGCGGGGCGTGAGAGGGACCTGGACACGCGGGCTGCCGCGCCGCACGATCCGTGCGGGCGGCACCGGCGCAGGGGCCACTCTGCGCGGGGGCGCGGCCGGCGCCGTTGGCAGGAGAGGCCGCACCGGCGCGGTCGTACGCGGGGAAGCCGTCACGGTCGCCGCCTGGGTGATGGCCATCCGGGTGGAGCGGGGCCGCCTCGACGGAGCGGGGCGGACGACGCCCCGTCCCGCGACGACCGTGGCGCGCGGCGCCGCTGTCGCCGGCGGGGCGCCACCCGGTAGTCGCACCGTGTGGGCCGCCGGTGTCAACCGCTGACGACGGTGGGAGGCCCGGACGCCCGCGCTGCGCGTGGGTGGCCCCGTTGTCAGCGGGTCGCGGGTGGCGGCCACCTCCCGTGACACCCGCGTCCGTCTCTCGTCCACCGCCGGCGACGGGCGGCGGGTGGACGCGGCACCGCGGGGGCGGCGCGTGGATTCGACTAGGCGACGAGGGCGACGCCTGGATAGAGATACCGCCCCCGGCGGCGGGCGGCGGGCGGGGACGACCGTGGCGGGCGGGCGGCGGGCGGGGACGACCGTGGCGGGCGGGCGGCGGGCGGGGACGACCGTGCGGTGAGGCCGTGGGGGTGATGTGGTCACGCGGGGCCGCCGGGACGGGGCCGTCACACCGAGCACCCGCTCGACGGTCGGTTGCCCGAAGAGGGCGGGGAGCGCGTCCGCGAGGGCGGGGCCGAGGGCGCGTCCCTGGGCCTGCGCGGCACGCACGCCCTGGACGAAGCGACCCGCCGCCGGCCCGAGGACCGTCGCCAGCAGCCACACCGAGAGCACACCGATGGTCAGGAGCCCGGCGAAGCGCGCCCGGCCGCGCAGGCCGGCGGGCAGCCGTGGCCCGGCAAAGGGCCAGCGCCACCACGGGGAAGGATGTGGGTCGGGACGATGGGGCTTATGTGGGCGTGAGAAGCGTACAGGCCACCGAGAGGCGAGAAACGACCCGACGCTGGTCCTCTTCACCGTTCTAGACGCCCAGGGCCTCTGGCCTGCTCGCTCTCATGCTGACCGCCTCCGGCGCGGCGTCGCCACCGGCCGCACTCTCCGGCGCGGGGGTGGGTGCCTCGTCGGTTCATGGTAGCACAACGGTGACGACGTTGCCGACGCCGACGGTCGACCGGACGGTGCTGTCCCCCCTCCTGCGCGCGGCCCTGCTCTTGGCCCCGCACCGACGACCTTACCACCACGATGGTAGGATGGAGGGAGCGCATGAATGGTGTGAGGAGAGGACCCATCACGGCGCCGACACCGCCCGCTCACGACGCGGCCGTCGGAGACGGGGCCTGCGCCCACGTCCTCCAATGTCGCCTTCCGCCCCCCCTGTACGCGTGGCTGCGGCTCCAGGCCGTCCAGACGCGGCCCCCCATGAACCGCATCGTTCTGGCGGCCGTCGGTGCGTACCGTGCGGAGAGGGAGGCTGGCCGCACCATGCGAGAGGGGCGGGTGGCGGGAGGAGGCGCGACGGCGCCGTCCAACGTCCGCCTCGACGCTGAGCGGTACGACTGGCTGCGCACGACCGCGTTCGCGACGCGCAGCTCCATCAATGCGCTGGTCGTCGCCGCCCTGGCCCGCGCCCACGCTGACCAGGCAGCGGGGGTGGCCGCGACCGATGCCTGAGGGCGGGAGCCAGGGGGAGGACCTGCTCAGCGACACGTTCCGTGTGTGGGACGATCGTCCTCCGCACACCATGCGTCCAGTAACGAGAGAGAGCGTCTATCAACGTAAGATACCCTTGCGAGCGACGTGCGATGCAGCCGGAGTCCATCTGCGCTTTGACGAGGTCTGCCCGGATCGCTGGACGCCGGGCTAGCCCGAGTGGACACAACGTGGTCGGCGCCTAGATCGCGGTCGGCGCCTGAAGATCGTTGGGGCCCGCGATGCTGTCCGCCGCCTCCAGCCTTGTCGCGGCCACGTGGTCGGTCGCCGCCTGCGTGGCCTGGTCGGCCTCGAACTGCTCGATCAGCTGCTCCTGCGCCTCGGCGATGGTGGCCAACCGCTCGTTCTGGATGGCCTGGGGCTCGGGCACGCTCGCCAGAGCCACGGGCGCGGGCGTGCCCGCCGCGGCCCCCGCCCGGCCACGGCGGCGGGCCAGCACGCCCTGGGCGAGGGCGGCGTAGCGGTTGCGGCGCGGGCGCGCCGCCAGCAGCCGGCTCTGGCCGGTGGCGTCGGCGTAGAGCGCCATGGCCAGCACCCACAGCACGCCCACCACGGGCACCCCGATCAGCGCCCCGCCCAGGCCGCCGAGTTCCACCCCCGCCAGCAGAGCCAGCAGCGCGCCCAAGGGGTGCAGGCCCACGGCGTGCCCGCTCACGCGCGGCACGATCAGGTTGCTCTCCACCTGCTGGAGCGCGATAAAGAACACGACAACCCAGACAACCAGCGGCAGGGGCTGGAAGAGGGCGATCACGACCGCCGGGACCATGCCTAACACCGGGCCGATCAGCGGGATCAACTCGAAGATGAAGGCCAGGACGCCGATGACCAGGGGGTAGTTCACGCCGAGCACCCCGCAGCCGAGGCCGGCGGCGGAGCCCACGGTGGCGGCGACGATGAGCTGCCCGCGGATATAGCCGCCCACGACGGAGGTCAGCGCGGCCTCGACGAAGAACCAGCGCTGGCGGCCAGCCGTGGGAAGGACGGCGACGACGCGGTTGTGCATGGCGCGGCCGTCGAGCAGAAAATAGAAGGCGATGACCAGGACGAGGGCCACGTCGGTGGCCAGGTTGACCAGACCCAGCACGACGCCCAGGGTGCTGTTGAGCAGTGAGGTGCCGGCCCCCGTCACGTAGCCGACGACCTGGCTGCGCAGCCCCGCGACGGTGACATGGATGCCGTGTTGCGCGAAGAAGCGGTCCAGCCCCGTCTGCTTGCCGGCCTGCTCGCTCAGCAGGAGGGGGAGGGTCTTGGTCAGGCCCTGCAGCTGAGCGGTGAGCGGCCCGACGAGGAGCGTGATGCCGATGGCCAACGCGCCGAGCACGAGGATGTAGACGAGCAGGATAGCCAGGACGCGGGGCACGCCGCCGCGCTCGAGGCGGTCCATCAGCGGGCCGAGGAGAAAGGCGATGAGGAAGCCGGCCAGCAGCAGGATGATGATGTGCAGAAAGCGCGCGGCGATGGTCCAGGCGATGACCGCCACGACCGCACCGGCGATGATGGCGACGAAGAGCAATATCCAGGGGATCACGCCGAAGCGATCCACCCTGGTGAGGCGTGCGGGTTGCGGTGAGGCGTGTGGTACGGTGTTCATAGGTCTCCTCGATGCGGTGCGCTTGTTCCGGTGTTCCGGTGTTCCGGTGTTCCGGTGTTCCGGTGTTCCTGTGGGCGGGCGCGGCCTTGCGGGAGGCCGCGGTCGTCCGTGGGCGTCCCCCGGCGTCGACGCCGGGCGTTAGATCCAGCCGCGGCGCCGGAAGATGACGATCGTGCCCCCGCTGACCGCCGCGATGCAGAGCAGCATCACCACGAGGCCGGCGGGGCTGGCCAGGGCCTTGCTCGGGAGCGTGGCGGCGATGGTCGTGCCGAAGATACCGATGATGATGCTGGCCGAGA
>JAABUZ0100001494.1_pt1 | contig 44220 bp, 35 predicted proteins | sample 5562091 | NCBI WGS metagenome assembly JAABUZ01 (sample SAMN12813069, study PRJNA571459) | rock metagenome | isolation source: Antarctica rocks | place: Antarctica: Victoria Land, Linnaeus Terrace sud | collected 2015-12-21
TTCTTGAGATCGTCGGTCTTGACGTAAAAGGCGCTCGCTCTGCCCGGGTTGTTGGTGATGTCGCCCATCGTCATGATGGGGATAAACTTCCGTCCGCCCTTGCCATGCTCCACAATCCCGCAGATACGAAACGGATGGCGCAGAATCTCGATCGACTCCCCAACCGTGTGGCCCTTGCCTGAGGCGGCGAAGACATCGTCGACGATCACGTCGTCGGGCCGGCTGAACGGTCCGCCAGCCTTGAAGACGAACGGCTTCAACGCATCGAAGCTCTTAAAATCGATGCCATAGATATTTTCAAGCGAGCTGCCCACCGTCAGCTGGATGTTGACCGGGGAGGCGACCGCGACATGCGGGAGACCCGCCAGGACATCCGCGACCTTCACCGAGGTCGCCGCCGAGCTCAACGCCGCGAAGTTGTTGGTGCTGCTCGGTCGAACAAACATGTCCAGGCCAATGCCGCTCGTCCGCGTCTTGGACCCGTTAAGCATCCCCAGCATCACGCCGGCGATCGATAGGATCATCAGAACCTCGATCGCGACCGCGAGCACGCTGATCAGGGAGCGCAGGGGACGGTGAATCAGATTGCCCACAACCAGTTTGTTCATCGCTATCCAAGTGTAAGGGAAAACACTCGGGAGCCGGATCTACCCCGCCGTGGGCTCTGTGCTCTCGATGGTTGAAACGCGTCTCGGCAAACTCTGCACGTTGGTCTTGAAGAAGGGCATGCGGCCCCCGGGGCCCGAAAACAACGTTCCCAGGTGCGGCAGCACGTACGATGCGCTTACCGCGGCGAAGATGATCGCGAACGCCCCGTACCCCATCAGGTAGATCGCCCCGTCCAGCATGCCCTCCGGAGCCACGTGCGCATACAGGGTCAGCGCCAGCAGACCCCAAGGCGACCTCCGGACGTCTCCGCATAGCGAGTCCATCCACGTGAACAGCATGGTCCAGATCACCGGCGCGACCACCAACAGACCGGTCCAGCGCCCCATGCGGAAGGCCTCGCCCGAGGGACTGTAGGAGATGCCCGTGCTGTCATCCTCCTCCGCGATGCCCGGATTCAAAGCCTCGTGCGCAAAGATGTTGCCGAACTCGAAGTGCGGCTTGTTCGGCCAGAAGACGTGCGGTACCAGATTCTCGAAGTCAACAATAATCGGCAGAAAGCCGTACTGGCCGAGCCTCTCCGTCGTCTCCACCAGGGTGCTGTCCGGGTACAACATCTGCAGCCGGTCGAAGAACCCCTGCGGCGTATCGAAGTACCCACTCTTCGCTTCGATGATGGCTGAGCGCTGACTGCTGAGGTACCGCTCCCGGACGGTTCCGAGGTCTGACAGGAGTTTGATCGAAACTCCCACGTTTCCCGAAAAGGTGCCCACCGCCAGCGCCCGGCCGTACTGGGAGTATGGAACCATGAAGCGGAACAGGAACCAGATGGTCAGAACCCCCCCGGTCACCTGCGCCTTGGAGATCTTGTATCCCTGGGCGCCGGCCGCCAGAGCCCAGCAGATCAACGGCGTAAACATCGCCTGCTTCGAAAAGCTCAGCAGGCCCCCGTTGACCCACACCACCAGCGTCGCCGCCAATGCCGGAAAGTTGACGCTGCTTCGCCCCCCGCTCTTGCGGATTTGGTACGTCACCCCCAGCAGAATGGCTAGCTCGTTAAATTTGTTGACCTGCAGCAACGCGCTGAATAGCGTTCCGTTCCGCTGCTCCACGATCTGTGCCGCGACATAAAGACCGACACCCAGGATCAGGCAGCCGGTCGATGCGCTCTGCAGATTGTTGAGGGAGGACATGTTCGCCAGAAAGGCGCGCTTTTTCACCAGACGTCGGCTCACCATCACCGAGACCAGGATCCCGAACATGCCTCCCAGAAAGACCTGGATCGTTGTTCTGGACTCGAGCAGGTTCGATTCCCCGCGCTCCCCCAGCACCGTCTTCCAGACCAGACCGATGATGACCGTTAGGAGCGAGTAGAAAAATACATACCCGCCCGTCGAGGTCGTCAGCCCCTTGGCTAGATTGAAGGCGATGCCGGCGATCATAATGAACAGAAAGCAGCAGGAGCTGAAGTACAGATCCGTCTGGTCGACCTGTTGCAGCAAAAACAGCAGGGACGCGAACGCTCCGACGTAGAACAGCGAAAACCGGCTGGGCAAAGTGACACGCACGATTGCTCGTAAGTCTATCAGTGGACCTTGCCTGAACTCTGCGCTGATGCCGCTGTCGAGAAACTTTGCGCAGCCGGAGCCGATCGAGGCAGAACGTGTCCAAACAACTGCGTTCAACCGCGGGATCCGCTCGCAACCACCGAGGCCGTGTGAACCAAGGAGGGCACGGTGCGTGCCTATCCAGGCTTTGACTCAGCCCCGTCCTCACGCTATTCTCCTGCAAACGAACCGGCGCGGGAGGCGTATCGAAGCCTTCCAAGCCGCCTGGAATCCTGTGAAGCAGGGGTGAATGGAGACATTCTGCGACGATCTTCGGTCTGAGCGCGAACGCCGCAATATCTCGCTCGAGACGATCTGCGCCATCACCAAGGTGTCGCCCAGCCACCTCCGGGCGCTCGAGGCCGGCGACTTCGGCCACCTTCCCGGCGGCGTCTTCCGCAAGGGCATCGTCCGCGGATATCTGGCAGCCATCGGCGTGGACGAACATCCCTGGATGCAAAGGTTCGAAACCGCCCTCGGTGCCGGCGACGCCGTTAGCTCCGCCGGTCTAGCTCGGTTCGCCGAAAACGTCTCGCGCACTCGCCCTGCTCCCTTCTCGGCTCAACCGGCGCGTTGGCTGGGCGTTTCGAGCATGGCCCTGGTCGTAGTCCTGCTCGGCTGGTGCGTCTGGTACTTCGTCCTCCACGGACGTGTGGTCCTGTCCAGCCTCCTCCGGCGCTGAAGCCGCTCGCCCGCCGGTCGCGCCAAGGCCTTGACGAACACCCGCGAGCTTGCTACCCGTCCATCCGCCCGATGTGCCTCGCCTCCGTTCAACCCTCGCGCGTCCCTCTACGCTGCACCGCTTTGCGGCTCTCGGGGAACGGCGCGTAAAATAATCTGGTTCCATACCGTCCGGGCCCAGCCCACGCACCCAGCGCAATTTTGGAGGATCTCTTTTGGCGAAACGCGACCGTTTTCTCTTTACCAGTGAGTCTGTCACCGAGGGCCACCCCGACAAGATTGCTGACCAGATCTCCGATGCCATCCTGGACGCCTGCCTCGAACAGGACCCCTACAGCCGCGTCGCCTGCGAGACCCTGACCTGCACCGGCCTCGTCGTCATCGCCGGGGAGATCACCACCAAGGCCTACGTCGACTTCCAGTCCCTGGTCCGCTCGACCGTCGCCGGCATCGGCTACGTCCACTCCGAATACGGCTTCGACTCCAATACCTGCGCTGTCATCTCGACCATCAACAAGCAATCGCCTGACATCGCGCAGGGTGTCGACACCGGCGGCGCCGGCGATCAGGGCATGATGTTCGGCTATGCCACCAAGGAGACCCCAGAGCTGATGCCGTTGCCCATCTCGCTCGCCCATCGCCTCTCGGAAAAACTCTCGGAGGTCCGCAAATCCGGCCTCATGCCCTACCTTCGCCCCGACGGCAAATCGCAGGTCACCGTCGAGTACGCCGAAGTCGGCAAACCCGTGCGCGTCGATGCCGTCGTCATCTCCAGCCAGCACGATGAGAACGTCACCAACGACCAGCTCCGCTCCGACATCCTCAAGCACGTCATCCAGGCCGTCATCCCGCCCGAACTCCTCGACGCCGACACCAAGTACCACATCAATCCCACCGGCCGCTTCGTCATCGGCGGTCCCATGGGCGACTCCGGCCTGACCGGCCGCAAGATCATCGTGGACACCTACGGCGGCATGGGCCGTCACGGCGGCGGCGCCTTCTCCGGCAAAGACGCCACCAAGGTCGACCGCTCCGCCGCCTACATGGCGCGCTACATCGCCAAAAACGTCGTCGCGTCCGGTCTCGCGGACCGCTGCGAGGTGCAGCTCGCCTATGCCATCGGCGTCGCCGAACCGGTCAGCGTCCTGGTCGACACCTTCGGCACCGGCAAAATTGATGAGGAGAAGCTCGAAGACCTCGTTCGCGCCAACTTCAAGCTCACCCCCAAGGGCATCATCGAGTCGCTCGACCTCCGCCGGCCCATCTTCAAGCAGACCGCGGCTTACGGTCACTTCGGACGCACCGGCAACGACTTCACCTGGGAACAGATAAACAAGGCCGAGGCCCTCAAGCAGGGTGCCGGTGTCGGGCAGCCCGAGGCGGTCTCCGCCCGTTAAACCCGTGGCGGTCCCCGACCGTAAAGCTGCGGAACGCACGTCTCCGGAGGCGAGCCCGAGACGCTCGCCTCCCCTCTCTTTAAACTCTCGACAGCCACCCAGACCGCAAACATAACGAACCACACGAAAGCCCCCGATCCAGCGCCAGCGCCGGATGCCCCGCTACACCGGGGAGGCCCAACCGCCCACCGCGCCTCGCTATAATCGCCTGGACCCAACCTCCCCCATGACCTCGACCGAACCGGTTCCCACCCGCGCCTCCTCCATGCCGCGCATCCCCTCGCTCGACGGTCTCCGGGCGATCTCCATCCTCCTCGTCATGGGCCTTCATACGCTGCAGCGCCACGATCTCTCCCACCACTCGTCCTTCCTCTGGTACGCCCTGTTCAACGGGGGTACGGGTGTCTACATCTTCTTCGTCATCTCCGGATACCTCATCACCAGCCTCCTTCTGCATGAGCAGTCCCGAACCGGAAGCATCAGCCTCGGCAGCTTCTACCTTCGGCGCGCCTTTCGCATCCTTCCGCCGCTCTACTTCTATGTCGCGGTCGTAGCCCTGTGCGCCGCCCTGGGTCGCCTCGCTCTCCCCCGCATCGACCTCCTCAGCGCCCTTTTCTTCTTCCATAACTACGCCGCCACCAGCATGGGCTGGTCGGTCGAGCACTTCTGGAGTCTCAGCGTCGAAGAGCAGTTCTACCTCATCTGGCCCGTCGTCCTCATCCTCTGCCTGTCGCGCCCCGGCCCGCTTGGGCGCAGACTCGCGCTCCGTTTCGCCCTCGTGGTCATCGCCATCTCACCCGCCATCCGCGTCGCGAGCTTCCGTCTCCACAACACCTACTGGCACAACGGCGGCATGTTCCAGATGGCCGCCGACTCGCTCATGTTCGGCTGCGTCGTTGCCCTCCTCCAGGGCACACCCCGCTTCGAAAAGCTCTACCTCCGCGTCACCCGCCTCTGGTGGCTGCCCCTCGTCGTCATCCTCTTCTGCATGACCATGGACGCGCGCTTCCAGAACTACTGGAGCCTTCCCATCGGCCTCACCATCGAGGGCGCCGCCATCGCCGCCTTTATGCTCTGGTGCGTGCGCAACCCGCGATCCGCCGTCGGCCGCTTCCTCAACCTGCGCCCCGTCGCCTACGTCGGCGTCCTCTCCTACAGCGCCTACCTGTGGCAAACGCTGTTCCTCCACCACGGCAGCGTGCAGCTCTTCGGCGGATCCACCGTCCTAAACACCTTTCCGGGAGACTGGATCGCCGTCTTTGCCGCGGCCCTCTTCTCCTACCACATCATCGAGAAGCCCTCGCTGCGCCTCCGCACCGCGCTCACCCGGCGACATCGGCTGCGCTCCGCCGCAGGGCACGCGCTCACCCCCGGTCGCTAGACCCTCTCACCCCCGTCGCTAGACCCTCTCCCCTTCCGAGAGGAGATCGTCGCCCCCATCGTGAGATCCGCCCCGCAGCCGAAACGCTCGCTCTTCCAGCCGATCTCCGGTACCCTCAACCTCAAGCCACAACGTCTTCGCTCCGGTCCGTCGCCTCCTCCCAAGCCGCCTCCGATCTCCATCGGAAAGTAGCGGGAGGAAAGACCTTCCAGCTATGCCCTGTCGACCCACCCATTCAGGATCCCGTCCCACCCACGGTGCCCTATGCGCATTCTGTCCGAGTTCCAGATTGACTTTCAGCTCCCCGCCCCCACCCCCATGGTCGCTCTCCTTGAGCTCCATCCGTCCCTCGACAACCTCGTCGTTCAACCCGACGACGTCCGCGTCGAACACGTGGAAGGGGACGCGCCGACCCGCATCACGCCCGGCCGGCATCTCGACTGCTTCGGCAACCGCTGTCTCCGCTTCGCCGCCCCGGCCGGAGCCATCCGCATCTCCGGCAGCAACCTCGTCGAGCACTCCGGCCTCCCCGACGAGATTCGCACCGAGGCGCTCCAGGCCCCCGTCGACCAGCTACCCCCCGAGGTCCTCCAGTTCCTGCTCGCCAGCCGCTACTGCCAGGTCGACCAGATGGGCGCCATCGCCAACGACCTCTTCGGAGCCACCACGCCCGGCTGGCCTCGCGCCATCTACATTCGCGATTGGGTCCACAACCACGTCCTGTTCAACTACGCCACCGCCCGCCCCACCAAGACCGCACTCGACGTCTTCACCGAACGCATCGGCGTCTGCCGCGATTTCCAGCACCTCGCCATCACCCTCACCCGCGCCATGAACATCCCCGCCCGCTACGTCACCGGCCACCTCGGCGACATCCGCATCCCCTTCTCGGGCGCCGGAGACTTCTCCGCCTGGTACGAGGTCTTCCTCGACAATCGCTGGTGGACCATGGACGCCCGCCACAACACGCCGCGTATCGGTCGCATCCTGATGGCCACGGGCCGCGACGCCACCGACGTCGCCATCACCACCAGCTTCGGCATCGCCAACCTCGCCGGCTTCCGCGTCGAGTCGAACGAGGTCGACACACAGGGCAACAAGGTTCCGCTCCCACCCCCGCTCGCGCCAACCTCCCCCGTCGTACCGCAGTCGCCCGTCTCGTCGGCGCCAACCAGTTCGCGAACCACAGCCTCGGCGGGAGAGGTCTCCTAGCGCCTCAGCCTCGCCCCACCGCCGCGCGTGCAATCTCCTCGATCTCGAGCACACGTTTTCGAACACCGGCTACGCGCCCGACCATGATCATCGCCCGTCCCAAACACCCTCACGCCCGTGCCTCGCTCAATGCGCCTTCTCGCCACTCGCAAAGGTGGACCATGGCCCCGCCTCCATATCGTGCAGAATCGGCCTCTGCCACGCAAACTCAGGGTGCGCCGCCAGAAACGGCTCCGCACGGAACTCCTCGCCGCACGGATGCCCCGCCCGCGCCGCAAAGCTCATCCTCTCCGCCATCTCCGCCGTCATCACCTTGCCCGTCACCGCCCCGCTCGGGGAATAGGGCGCCAATCCCCACACCGGCTCGCCCTCCTTCGACTGGTCCTCGTGCCCGCACAGGCTGCGCTGGTCCGCTCGCACCCGGTGCTCGAAGCTGTCCTCATGATCGGAAAGATAAGCCTCGGCCACCTTCGCGTCGATCTGCCCCATCTGCTGCTCCATAAACTCCTCCGCCCGCAGATGGCGCGCGTTCATCGAGCTCGACAGGTTCTTCGGGTTGAACCCTGGCGTGTCGTCGCGGATCAGCTCCGGGTCCGCCGCAAAGTTCGACGAGACGAAGTACCCATCCTTCTTGCGCAGCAGCGGCGTATGCCTCAGGCCGAGCTCCAGGTACGCGATCTCTCCCGTCTTCCGGTCGCCCACCATCCAGCTGTTCGCATATCCGCCGTTGTTGCCGTCACGCATGATGGCCGCGTACTCGTCGATCGATCCCGCGTACTGCATCGCCTTCCGCGACCGCACAAACTCCGGCACCCCATTCACGTCGAAGCCCTTCGCCATCGGCAGCGTCGTCTCCGTAATCATCAGCCCCGCCGCGTTCACGCCAAAGTCGTCCTGGCTCGTGATCACCCCCGGCGTCCCGTCCATCAGCATGCGGTGCCCCTGCTTTGGCAGGATGTCGAAGACCACCGTCCACCGCTCGCCCTCCGCATAGCTCGACCAGTTCGAGTGCGCCATTACGATCTTGCCGTCCTTCGTCGCCTTTCCCGTCGCGATAAACGCGCTGCACTTTCCAGGAGCCGTAGCCATCTGCGGCGCCCGCTTGCCCGCCTTCGCGCTCTCCATCGGCAGGTAGTAGTCTCGCAGCTCCAGCACACCGTTCAGCGCCACGATGTCCCACAGGTCCTTCGTCGACCCCGCCTCCTTCATGCCCTCGACCATGCCCTGGAGCTCCTCCCTGTACTCCTCGCTCACGTGCGGCCACAGCACCGTCCGCCCCGCCTCGCGGAAGTACGCCCAGCTCTTGCCCACCTCATGCTGGTTCTCGACCGCGTACACCTGGAGGTTGTCCTCGATCGCATCCTTCAGCAGGTACCCGTGCTGGTAGCCGATCTCCCGTGGCGTCCCTTCCAGATGCACATACGTCCAGCCGTCCCGCTCAAAGCTCCACGACTGACTGGTCATCCGTTCCGTACCGGGAACCACCTTCAAAGGCGGCGCCGCCGTCTGCGCCAGGGAAAGGCCGGTTGCCGCGAGCAGGAGGGCGAGGGAAAGACAGATCGAACGCATCGTCAGGGGTCTCCAGGGGGGAAGGGAAGTGTCAGCAGCATACATCACCACATCCGCGCCACTTTCCGGAGTGTCGACCCGGCGCGGCTCAGGGAGGATACTGGCTATGCAGACCCTCATGACGACCCCGCCCAGCCCGGCCCGCAACCCACCTCCCGCCCCGGTCCAGGCAACCTCCGCCCCGGTCCAGGCAACCTCCGCTCCCGTCCAGATGACCCCCGCCAGCGGCAAGATCCCCAGCCTCTTCGCCGGAAAGGCTTGGCAGCAGGTGCTCGCCCGCGACCCCACCGCCGACGGCCAGTTCGTCTACGCCGTCAAATCCACGCACATCTTCTGCCGTCCCAGCTGCCCCAGCCGCCGTCCCACCCGCAAGAACGTCACCTTCTTCCCCTCGCCCGCCCTGGCCGAGGCCGCGGGCTTCCGCGCCTGCAAACGCTGCGAGCCCAACCTCGCCGCCCCCCGTCTCGATCCCCAGGCACAAGCCATCCAGGCCGCCGCCGGATACCTCAGCGAGCACGCCACCGAGCGCATCCGGCTCGACGACGTCGCCCGCGCCACCGGCGTCCCCCGCCTCACCCTCCTCCGCGGCTTCAAGCGCGTCCTCGGCGTAAGCCCCGGGCAGTTCGCCAAAGCCCAGCGCCTCTCCACCTTCAAGGACCGCCTCAAGCCCTTAGCCAAAACCCCAGCCCCAAAACGCTCCCTCCCCCGCGTCACCGACGCCATCTACGACGCCGGCTTCGGCTCCTCCTCGCGCCTCTACGAAGGCAGCTCCGCCACTCTCGGCATGACCCCCACCGACCTCCGCCGCGGTGCCCCAGCCCGCACCATCCGCTACACCATCGCAAACTCCCCCCTTGGCCGCACCCTCGTCGCCGCCACCTCCACCGGCATCTGCGCCATCGCCTTTGCCAGCTCGGACGCCGTTCTCCGCCACGACCTCCGCGAGCGCTTCCCGGAGGCCGAGCTCGTCGAAGAGACCGCCCCCAGGACCCTCACCCCCCGCCAGAAGTCCTCGGACCCGGCAGACGACCCGCAGGCCGCGTGGCTCAGCGAGGCCGTCCGCTTCGTCCTCGACCACCTCTCCGAGAACCCCACTGCCGCCACCTTCCCGCTCGATACGCGCTCCACCGCCTTTCAGCACCGCGTCTGGCAGGCGCTTCAGGCGATCCCGCGCGGCCGGACGCTCAGCTACCGGGAGCTCGCCCACAGCATCGGCCAGCCCACCGCCGCCCGCGCCGTCGCCTCCGCCTGCGCCGCTAATCCCCTCGCTCTCGCCATCCCCTGCCACCGCGCCGTCGGCGCCAAAGGCGCCCTCACCGGATATCGCTGGGGGGTTGATCGCAAACAACAGATCCTGGCGGCCGAGACTCCGGCAGCCGGCGCCCCCGAAACCGGGTCCCCCCTGACCACCTCCACCTGATAAGCTCCCCTCGTACCGGAAACTAATCAGGCACTCCCCGGTCTAATACCAGACGCGCAACTCCCCTGCAGCCTCCCCGCGTTCAGGGTCACCCATCCATCGACCGTCTCGGCCGCCTGACAGACCCGGTTCGGTCTAAGCCTCGGAGCAAACCCCTCCGCACCCTGGATCTCGGGATGCCAAACCTGTTGACGACCATCGCTCCAGCCCCCGATCTCGCCTCCGCGCCAACTGCGGCGACCCCCTCCACGGCGCCAGCGAAACCCACTCGCAAACCCGCACTCCCCGCCCTCAGCGGCATCCGCACCCTGCTCGCGATCTTTATCCTCCTGTTCCACTTCACCCCGCCTCACGTCAACTTTCTCCACCCCGTCATCGACAACAGCTTCCTCTTCGTCGGCACCTTCTTCCTCATCTCCGGCTTCATCCTCACCTACAACTACGACGAGCGCGCCACCACGCTGCGCAAACGTGACTTCTGGCTCGCCCGCTTCGCCCGCCTCTACCCCACCTACGCCTTTGTCCTCCTGCTCTCCACACCACTCCTCGCGACGGAGTGGCAGGCCCGCCCCCACGCTGAGTTCTGGACCGGCCTCCTCGTCACGCCGCTCCTTCTCCAGGGTTGGAGCCCATCGCTCGCCACCTTCTGGAACACCGTCGCCTGGACCCTCTCCGCCGACCTCATGCTGTACCTGCTCTTCCCCTACATCCTCCGCCTTTGGGCCACTCGCGGAGCGTCCCTCAACACCCCCGCCCGCCTCGCCGCCATCATCCTCGCCCTCTGGCTCATCGGCATCGCGCCCCACACCGTCTACCACCTGGCGAACCCGGATCACCTCTCCACCCCCGCTGACCGCTACACCGGAACTATGTGGATGCGCGTGCTCCGCTACAACCCCGCCGCCTACCTTTGCACCTTCCTCGTCGGCCTCACCCTCGCCAAACTCCACGCCATCATTCGCCTCACCCCCGCCCGCCGCCTCGCCATGGCCGCCATCGCCCTCCTTGCCATCCTCACCTTCTTCTACCGGGGCGCGCCGCACGTCCCCTACATCATCATCCACGGAGCCCTCCTGCTCCCCCTTTTCTGCCTCCTCGTCCTCGGCCTCAGCGGTCCCAATGCGATCGCCTCCCTCTTCGCCTTCCGACCTCTGGTCATCCTCGGCGAAGCCACCTTCGCCCTCTACCTCCTGCACTTCAATATCTTCGAGCTGATCCACATCTACCGCCTCCCCGAGCTCCTCCATCTCACCGCGCTCGACCCCTGGATCTCCTACCTCTTCCTCATCGCCCTCGCCTACGCCACCGTTCGCTTTGTCGAGAAACCCGCCCAGCGCTTCATCCTGGGCCGCTTCGGCCACAAGCCCGCACCCGCGCAAAGCCCCGCGCCCGCACCCGCGCAAACCCCGACACAAACCCCGGAGAGCGCCTAGCCGCCGCCGCCGGCACAAACAGAAGAGCCCCGCCGAGGCAGGGCTCTTTCGCTGTCCGTCTGGTACTCCGTCTAGGGGTTCACGATCTGCGTCGCATGGGTTCCGTTCGCCACCGCCGCCACGCATGTCGGCAGGGAGGAAGCAGGGAAGGGCTGATTCTGGATCTGCTTCAGCGCCCCCGTATGCGAGTCGAGCTGCAGCCCCGAGACCGTGCCCGCCGCGCTGTTAGACACATACATGTACTGCCCCAGCGCCGGCTCGATCGCGGCGCACGTAGGATTCGTGTCCACCTGTGTGTTCGTAGACCCCACCGAACTCGCCGGCGTTCCCGTAGCCGTGTCGATGGCATACGCGCCGATCGTACTCGAGTTGAAGTTCGTCACGTACAGGTACCGGCCGCGCGGATCGATAATCACGTTGACCGGAAACTCGCCCGTAGCGAACGGTCCATTCGTCATCGGCACCAGCGACCCGCCCGTTCCGACGATGTATCCGATCAGCTGATTTGAAACCTGATCGGTGACATAAACAAAGCGCGCCGTCGGGTCCTCCGCGATCCAGCTCGGCGTCACGCCCGCTGGGTATCCGCCTATCCGGCTGGTCCCCAACGTCACCGGCGTCAAAGCGCCCGAACTCGGATTCTGCGAGAACGCCAGCACCACGCCGCCCGCGCCCGTTCCGCCGTTCGTCGCCGGTACATTCGTCTCCCGGTCCGCCACATACACGAAGTTGTTGAAACCGCTCGCGACAATGCTCACCGGGCTATTGCCCACGTTGGTCGACGTCGGCGTCCCCAGGTTTCCGTCTGTACCGATCGGGAAGATGCTCACCAGTCCCGCGCCCGGCAGAGCCGGCGTAAATCCCGCCTGAAAGGTTGAGGTCACATACAGGAACTTGCCCGCTGCATCGATCGTTGCCGCCGTCGGGAAGCTGCCCACCACGTTGATCGCCTTTTGCGCGTACAGCTTGCCATCCGTTCCAACCCCAAACGGAACCACCACCGAGTCGTCCCGGAAGACGACATACACGTACTTCCCGCTCGGCGCCGCGACAATCGCCACCGGGTTCCGGTTCGACGTACTCACCGGCGAGTCGGTCAGCTGCTGCAGCGCGCCCGACTGGAAGTCCACCTTGTACGCATTGATCACGCCGCTCGCCGTCCGCGTCGAAGCCGCCACGTACACGAACGCAACCGTGTAGTCGCGGCTGCAGGAGGTCAAACCAAGTCCTAGAGCCAGAGACACTACCGAGGCCATCGAAAATCGACCCATCTTCCTCAACTTCAACGTCATGTGCTTCTCAGCTCCCGTGCAGGTCGTTCGCCCGCCTTGCCAAAACCCAAACAGCGTCGAGGCTCCGCCATCTCCGCCTCGAAACGTCCGCGCCATCCGCGCGGACCTCCATCCGCTAGTACACCGTTCCGCTCACCGCCAGGCACGTCGCAATGCCGGTCGCCGTAAACCTCGATCCGCGCTGCAGGTCCGAGAGCTCGCCCGTGTTCTGATCGATCCGCTTTCCCGTGATCGATCCATCCACGCTATTCGAGGTGTACACATACTGGTTCGTCGGATCTTCCACCATGCACACCGGCCCGGATCCCGTCGCGTACGGATTCTGCGTCGCTCCGGCAACCATCTCCGGCTTGCCCGAGGCGAGCGAAAACGCGGAGATGGTGCTGTTCGCGTTCGCCGTCGTCGCCGAGGTCTGGTTCAACACGTACAGGTACCGCCCGCGGTTGTCGACCAGCGACCACACCGGGTTCGAGGTCAGAGGAAGGTTGTTCACCGGCGTCCCCACCACCGTGCTCAGGGAGCAGTTCGCTCCGGGCGTGTACTGCAGAATCTGCCCGCCCGCACTCACCACCTGCCCGTTCTGCACCACCGGCGCCGCGTCCGTCGCGAACACCGACGTTCCAGGATTGATCGAGGTCAGCCGGCCCGCATTGGTGAAGATCTCCGAGTTCGTCGTCTGCGTCAGCTGCCCGTTACCCGAGTTCACCATGTAAGGAAAGATCGAGTTGGTTCCCGAGTCCAGCGTGTACAGGCACGCGCCGCCACCCGTTCTCACCATCGTCGGCGCGTTGCCGACGGGAAAGAAGTTGATGTTGACGTTGTTCGCATCCTTGATCTGGTTGTTCGTTACCAGCGAAAGCCGCCCGGTGTTTGGATCGATGGCAAACGCGGTGATCGCCCCCCTGCCCTCCTGGGCATAGGTCTGCTTCGAGGCCGACGTCGTGTCCACCGCACCCGCGGGCGCCAGGCTGTCCAGAACAAACAGGAAGTTCCCCGAACTGTCGACCGCCGCCCACACCGGCGTCTGCCCCTGGCTCATGTACTGCTCCTGGAACGTCAAAATGCCGTCGCCGCCCACGCTGAACTCCGCGATGCCCTGACCCGTAAGCGTCGGCTGCTTGGTCACCGGATCGGCCGCCGGCGTACCCGTATTGATGACGTAGAGATATCGGCCGCCCGGCTTCACCACGATCATGCGCGGATTGCTTCCGCTCGCCTGAAACGGAGATCCCGGAATCGCCGTCAGATTTCCCGTGAAATTATCGATCTTGAAGCCGGCAATCTGGTTATACTGCGTTCCCGCGACCCACAAAAATCCAACCGTTCCGCCACCGCACGCCGTCATGCCCAGACCAACTGCGACCGACGCCACCAAAGCCAACGACAGACGGCCAACCTTGCTCAACTTCATGTGCTTCCTTCGTTCCTGCGCTGCCACGCTCGTAGTCGGCGCGGCAACAAGCAAATCCTGGAATTACAAGTCTACGTTTTATTGTAGAAGCTGCGGCTGGTTTGTGCCACTCTGGAGGGTCGCCGCAACCTTCTCCGGAGTAACTCGCTCCAGGCACAATTCCTTCGGGGAACTGGCGCGAACAGCTAACCAAACGCAGTCTCGAAACGTCGCGCAACACGGAAAAGCCCGGGCCGATGCCCAGGCTCTCCGTCACCGCTTCCGGATCGGCCTACCAGGTCCGGCAGGCATTCGACGAGACCATCGGCTGCCCGGCCTTGCAGCCAAACGCCTTTCCAAACTCCTCGAAGTTCTGCACCGTTCCCTTCACGCGCCACTCGCCCGAGCTGTGCGGATCCGTCTTCGCCAGCACCCGCGCACTCTGCTCCGTCGCGTTCTGGCACCAGACCTGGCCAAATGAGATAAAGAAGCGCTGCGCCGGCGTGTACCCGTCGCGCTCCCCGCTCACATAGCCCTGCCCCGGCCCGCCCTGCCTGGCGATCGTCTCCATCAGCGCCTGGTACGCGATCCGGATGCCGCCGTTGTCCGCCGTGTTCTCCCCCAGCGTCAAGTGCCCGTTTAGCTTCTGCCCGGGAGCTACCTCGAACCCGTCATACTCCTTCGCCGTGCACTCCGTCCGCTCCTTGAACTTGGCCAGGTCCTCGGGCGTCCACCACACCCGCACATTGCCGTTCAGGTCGTACTTCGATCCCTGGTCGTCGAATCCATGCGTCATCTCGTGCCCGATCACGACGCCGATCCCGCCAAAGTTCACCGCCGGATCCTTGCTGTTATCGAAGAACGGCGGCTGCAGAATGCCCGCAGGGAAGTTGATGTCGTTCTGCGGCGGGTTGTAGTACGCATTCACCGTCGGCGGCGTCATCCCCCACTCCCGCTCGTCCACCGGCTTGCCCAGCTTGGCTCGGTTGCGCCTCTCCTCGAAGACGCCGTTCCGGTCCGCATTCCCCAGCAGGTCGTCGCGCTTCACCTCGAGCTTCGCGTAGTCGCGCCAGTTCTCCGGATACCCGATCTTGTCGCGGATCGAGTCGAGCTTCTTCCTCGCCTCCACCTTGGTCTCCGCGCTCATCCACGGCAGCTGCTTGATGTCCTCCGCCATCGCCGCCTCCAGCGCCCTCACCAGCTTCTCCATGTTGTCCTTCGCGTCCGGTGGAAAGTTCTGCTTCACCCAGTCCTGACCCACGGCCTCGCCCAGGGCGGCATCCGTCAGGCGCGTGCACCGCTTCCATCGCGGCTGCTGCTCCTTCTGCCCCTGCAGCGTCTGGTTGAAGAACGCGAAGTTCTCCTGCTCAAAGGGGCTCGACAGCAGCGGCGCCGCGCCATGCAGCGCGTGCCAGCGAAGGTAGCTCTTGATCGCGTCCAGCTTTTCCTTCTCCAGTACCGCGTTCACCGTCTTCACATACCCCGGCGACGCCACGTTCAGCCTCTCCACCGACGTCAATCCGATCCCGTCCAGATACTGCTTCCAGTTGTAGACCGGGCTCAGCTGCTCCACCTCAGCCAACGTCATCATGTGGTACCGGTTCGCCGGATCGCGCAGCTCCACCCGCCCCATCGATCCCTTTGCCAGCGCCGTCTCGATCCGCATCACGTCCGCCGCCTCCGTCGCCGCCTGCTCCGGCGTGTCGCCCAGCAGCGCGAACATCTTCGTCACGTGCTCCACATACTGCTCGCGAATCTTCTGGCTGCGCTCATCCTCCGTCAGGTAATAGTCCCGGTCCGGCAGCGTCAGGCCGCCCTGCGCCGTCCCCGCGATCTGCTGCTTGGAGTCCTTCTGGTCCTGCTGCACGCCCACCCGAAAAAACCCGCCGCCGGCATACCGCTCCGTCGCCAGGACGTTGTACGCCACCAGATCCTTCGCGCTCTTCAGCCGCGCGATCTCCTCCATCTCCGGCTGCACGGGCTTCGCTCCCAGCTTGCCCACCAGGTCGGCGTTCATGCACGCCGCGAAGTAGTCCCCGTATTTCTTTTGCAGCGGCGTCTTGGGCGTGTCCGCCGCGCTCTTCAGGTCCGCGTACAGCAGATAGTTGTTCCGCTCGGCCAGCTCGTTGAACCGGCCCCAGCGCACCTGGTCCGACGGAATCGGATTGTTCTTCACCCAGTTCCCGCACGCGTACTGGTAAAAGTCCGAGCACGGATCGGCCGTTTTATCGATCGCCGAAAGATCAAAGATGACCGGCTTCTTCGGGACCGAGGTCGGCCCGCTGGCCGCGTCTCCGACGCCGAACGTCTGCCCCAGCGCGAAGCCGCTGGACACAAGCAACAGGAAAGTGAGCGATTTCAAATGCATGGAAGGGCCTCGCAGGAAATTCTTGGAGCAGGGAATTCGTCGTAGACGCGGACACCTCGAAAAAAGACGCACCCCGGCTGGTGCAAGCAGAGTATCCGAACAGACCCGAAACCCGGGCCACGGCTCGGGCCTTCTGTTTCGCAGGCCTTCTGTTCGTGGGCTTTCTGTTTTACGGCCTTCTGTTTCAGCGGGCTTTCTGTTGACGGGCCTGGGACCGAGTTGTGACGCGGTTGGGCGGGCGTCGGGGTGATTGCTGGCCCGGGCCCTCGCAACATCCCCACGCTGCTACCAGACCCGGCAAGCGTTCGCTGGCGTCATCGGCTGCCCCGCTTTGCACCCAAACGCCTTTCCGAACTGGTCGAAGTTCTGCACGCTCCCGTTCGTTCTCCACTGCCCACTCGAGTGCGGATCCACCTTTGCCCGCATCCGCGCTACCTGCTCGCGCTGGTTCTCGCACCACACCTGACCGAAGCCGATAAAGAACCTCTGCGACGGTGTGTACCCGTCGATCTTCGCCGTCTCCGCGCCTGCGCCCTCCTTGGCCAGCGTCTCCATCAACGCCTGGTACGCAATGTGGAGCCCGCCATTGTCCGCCGTATTCTCCCCCAGCGTCAACTGTCCGTTCAGCTTCTGCCCCGGAGCCACCTCGAAGTTGCCGTACTCCTTCACCTCGCAGCCCGTGCGCTCGTCGAACTTCTTCTTGTCCTCCGCCGTCCACCACATCCGCACATTGCCCTGCGGATCATACTGGCTGCCCTGGTCGTCGAACCCGTGCGTCATCTCGTGCCCGATCACCACGCCGATCCCGCCGAAGTTCACCGCCGGATCGATCTTGAAGTCGTAGAACGGCGGCTGGAGGATTCCTGCCGGAAAGTTGATGTCGTTCTGCGCCGGGTTGTAGTACGCATTCACCGTCGGCGGCGTCATCCCCCACTCCTTCTCGTCCACCGGCTTTCCGATCTTCGCCAGGTCCCGCCGATCGTCGAACTCCGCCGTCCGCTGGATGTTGCCCACCGGGTCTTCTCGCTTCACCTCCAGCGTCGCGTAATTGCGCCACGTCTCCGGATACCCGATCTTCTGCCGAAACGCGTCCAGCTTCTTCTTCGCCTCCACCTTGGTCGCGTCGCTCATCCAGTCCAGCTGCTTGATGTCTTCGTCCAGCGCCCGTTCAAGCGCCGCCACCAGCTTCTCCATGTTGTCCTTCGCCGCCGGTGGAAAATTTTGCTTCACCCAGTTCTGCCCCACGGCCTCGCCCAGCGCCGCATCCGTCGCGCGTGTGCATCGCTTCCACCGCGGCGTCTGCTCCTTCTGCCCCTGCAGCGTCGCCGAAAAGAAGTTGAAGTTCTCCTTCGCAATCGGCTCGCTCAGCGAGGGCGCATACCGGTGCACCGTGTGCCAGCGCAGATAGCTCTTCAGCGCCGGGAGGTCCGTCGTGTCCAGCACCTTGTTCATCGCGCGGAAGAACTCCGGCTCCGCCACATTCACCGTCGGCAGCGACCCCTCGCCCTTCGCCTGCAGATACGTCGCCCACGAGAAGTCCGGCGTCAGCCCCTGCAGATCCGCGATCGTCATCACGTGGTACACGTTCGCCGGCGTCCGCTGGTCCACGCGCGGCAACGATCCCTCGGCCAGCGACGTCTCGATCGCCAGCACACTCTTCGCCTCCGCCCCCGCCCTCTCCGGCGAGTCGCCCAGCAGCACGAACATCTTCGTGACATGCTCGACATACTGCTGCCGAATCATCTTCATCCGATCGTCATTCTGCAGGTAATAGTCACGGTCCGGCAGCGATAGCCCACCCTGCTCCAACGCTCCGATCACCTTGGTCGAGTCCTTTTGGTCCTGGTCCGATCCAAAGCCGAACAGGTATCCGATCCCGTGCCTCTGCTCCAGCTCGCCCAGCAGCGTCGCCAGCTTCTTCTTGTCGCTCCACCCATCGATCGTCTTCAGCGTCGGATCGAGTGGCTGCGCTCCCATCCGGTTCGCCAAGTCCACATTCATGCACGCCGCGAAGTAGTCGCCGTACTTCTTCTCGAGCGGCGTCTTCGGCGCTTCGGCCGCTGCCTTCAGCTCGTTGTAGAGCAGGTACGAGTTGCGTTCGCCCAACTCATTGAACCGGCCCCAACGCGTCTGGTCCGCCGGAATCGGATTGTTCTTCTTCCAGTTGCCGCACGCATAGGTGTAAAAGTCCGTGCACGGGTCGGCCGTCTTGTCGATCGCCGACAGGTCGAAGCTCACCGGCGTCTTCGGCGCCCCTGCCGGCCCAGGCGCTGTATCCCCAGGGACAAACATCTGTGCCAAACACGCGCTTCCAGACAGCGCCAGAACGGAAAGAAAGGAACGTAGGACCATGCGTCTCCTGAGGTAGCTAGCCAACCTGAGTGCCGTGACGAATCAGTTACAACCTACTACCCCGATTCAGAGACGCACAAGTGCCTTTCCTCCGCTGGCCCGTTACCAGCGTCCCCGAGCCGCCAAACAGAAAGGGGCCAGGCGCAAGGCCCGGCCCCCCTCTCCTACCGTCCTTTGCCGCTGGAAGATCTTCAGGCTAAAAAATCTTCAGATGGATCGTCAGATATTTCTTCGGGTCCTGGCGGATCGTCGTGACCAGCGTCGTGCTCTCCGTCAATAGCTTGTTCAGGTTCGTGTACGCCGTGTCGTCGGTCGCCAGCTTGCCCAGCGTCCCCCGCCCCTGGTCCACGCCCGCCACCAGCGAGTTCACCTCCGTCAGCGTGTCCTGCAGCTGCTGCCGGAACTTCGGATCGTTCACCAGCAGGCCGATCGCGCCCTTGCCCTGGTTCGCATCCGTCAGCAGCTTGTTCGCCTGCGCCAGCGTCGCATTCAGGTTGTTGTAGAGCGTCTCATCCTTCAACAGCTTGCCCGCCGTCCCCTGGCCGTTCTGCAGACCAGCCACCAGATTGTCCAGCCGCCCCACCGCCGAGTTCAGCCGGTTGTACATCTCCGGGTCGTTCATCAACTTGCCGACCGAGCCCTTGCCGCTATTCAGGTTCTGGGTCAGCTTGTGCAGCTCGTCCACCGTCCCGTTTGCCTTGTTGTACAGATCGGGGTTGTTGATCAGCTGCCCCACCGACCCCTTTCCGTTCTGGAGGTTGTCGACGATCGTATTCATCTTCGCCAGAATGACGTTCAGGCTCTCGATCGTTCCCTGGCTCGCCTTCACCACATCCGTCAGGCTCGGCGTCTCCACCGTCTTCAACTCGTCGCCGCTCTGCAGCTGCGGCCCCGTCGCGTACTGGCTGTTGATGTCGACCACCGTGTCGCCCAGCACACCCACTGTACTCAACGCCGCCTTCGAGTCCTTCTTCAAACTCGTCTGGTACTTCGTATCCAGCTTCATCACCACCTGCACCGGCGTCAGCTTTCGCGCCGGTTCGCTCGTCACCACAATGCTCTTCACCGCCCCGATCGTCACGCCCTGCAGCTCAACCACCGCTCCCTCCTTCAGACCGGCAGAGTTCTCAAAATAGGTCGTCACCGTGATCTTGTGCGAAAAGATCCCCAGCCCCGAAGAGCTCGTCATCAAGAACAGCAATGTGATCAGGACAATAACCGCAACCAGCACAATCACTCCGACCTTCAGTTGCGACCACCGGACCTCCTGCTGGCTGGGCATATCTCTCCTTGCCTCGTGTTCTCTGCTGCGCGCTTCGTCGGTTCGGCTGGTCGATCAAAGTCGCGACGGGCGCTCAGCGTCGAGAATACATGACCCTCAACACCCACACCCCGACTCATCGGCGGTAGCGGCTACAACCTCAGCAGATGCGCACCGAAGACGCTGAGTTTCAAAATCAACCGCCCAGCCCCCTGGCCTCAACCCTCTACAATCACCACCGCCATCGCCACCTCGCGGCCGTGCGTCAGGCTCAGCGAGGTCCCGCGAACGCCCATCGCCGCCGCCACCTCCGCCGCCCGTCCGCTCCAGTGCAGCGTTGGCCTCTGCCCCGGTTGCCGGCGCACCTCGATCTCCCTCCAGCTCACACCGCGGCTGATCCCCGTCCCCAGCGCCTTTGCCCCCGCCTCCTTCGCCGCAAACCTCGCCGCAAAACTCTCCGCCGCGTGCCTCTTCTTCCTCAGGCAATACCGCACCTCCTCCGGCGTAAACACCCGCTCCAGAAACCGCTCGCCAAACCGGTCCACACTCGCCCCGATCCGCGCAATCTCAATCAAGTCCGTTCCCATCCCCAGGATCATCACGCCACCCTCGTCTCCCATTCTCGTCCCCTCCCCCACCCCAACCTCGCTTCTCCCCCGCTCCGGTCACATGACCACCGTACCCGCCCCATCCTCATCCCTTCGGCAAGAGGACCGATAAGGCAATCATCACCCCGCGGCAGAACGAACGATCGTGAGCCACGGGACAGCATCCTCGGAGACCCAATGACCCTCACCCACGCACCCAGCCCACCCGCCAGCCCCGCGCACCCAGCCGGCCCCCTTCTCCTCCAGTCCATCACCCCCCGTCCGCTCCCCACGCTCCTCCCCGCGCTCGAGGTCGACCTCCGCTCCGCCGGGGCCTGGATCGGCGAAACGCTCCATCTCTCCCCCACCGCCGCGTCCCTCGATCTCGAGCTCCATCGCCACGCCGCGCCGTCACTCTACATCGCGCTCCTCCGCTCCGGCCTCCACCTCACCCGCTCCGCCCACACCGCGCTCGCCTCCCTGTGCTCCCGGCATCCACCCTTCAACGGCCGAGCCCTCCATCTGCTCCTCGAAATCCGTCTCCTCGACGCCCATCGCACCTCCTTCGGCCTCCATCTCCCCCCATCCAACGTCGCTATCTCCGCCTAAGCCAGCCCCCGTATCTCCCGTCGGCAGGCCAGACCTCAGTGCACCAGAACCTGGTTGCCGCCCTGCTCCTTCACCGCATACAGCGCCCGGTCGCAACTTATGATCAGCCGTTCCCAACCGCGCTCCCGCTTCGGCAACTCCGCCACCCCGAAGCTCGCCACGACCTTGGTCGTCGGCGTGTTCCCCAACGGCGCGTTCTTCTCCAGGCAGGCGCGCATCCGCTCCGCCACCGACGCCGCCGTCTGCCAGTCCGTGTTCGGTAGCAGCACCACAAACTCGTCGCCGCCCAGCCTCGCCAGGTAGTCGCCGCTCCGCGTCGAGCTCTTCAAACACCGCGCGACCTCGACCAGCACCGCGTCCCCGCAAGGGTGTCCAAACAAATCGTTGATCTGCTTGAAGTCGTCGAGATCGATCAGGATCGCCGACATCGGCTGTCGCCGGAGACCGCCCAGCAGGATCTCCCGCTCTGCCGCCTGCTCGATCGCGCGCCGGTTCAACAGCCCCGTCAAGGAATCGGTCGACGCCAGCACCTCCAGCTCCTGCCGCAGCCCCGCCGCTGTCATCCACACAAACGCGATCGACACCGCGCCTTGAAGGACGGAGGTCGCCAGCAGCGTCCAGCTCAGCGCCACCCCGCCCTCCAGGTAGTTGTCCGGAGCCCGGAGGTACAACGTCCCGATCGCCCGCAGCAGGTTGTTCGCGCACAGCAGCGTCAGCACCCCGCCCATCATCCAGCCCGAGGCCCGCATTGGTCCCACCGCGTTCCGAAACACAAACGCGGCGCTCCCACCGAGCTGCCACGCCAGCGCCAGGCTGTACAGAAACAGCCGATGCTGCGTGTTCGGCGACATCAAGCCGTACCGGACTTGGATCCCCAGCACCACCACCGCCAGCGACGCCTGCAGCGGCCAAGAGGACGCCTTCCGCCCCAGAAACTCCGTCAGCCATCGCTGCAAACACACATACGCCAGCGAAAAGAACACGCCACCCGCCACCACCGACGCCCACGCCGGAACCGTCCCCCGAAGCGCAACTAAAACCGCGCCCAGAAACGCGCAAAACATATACAGCAGAAACCAGCCGGCGTCGCGTAGGCGTCCGTGCAGCAGCGCATTCGCCACCGTCACCACGGCAAAAAGTCCCAGCAGCACCGCATGTTCTAGGTGCAGCGTGTGCATGTCCATCCGGGCCTCCTCGTCACCATGAAGCAAGTGCAGGGCCCGGAACCTCTGAAACAGCTGCCAAAAAATCCTGCCTGTCGCGCCCGATCACAGCGCACTCATGCCGATCGGAAAACACTTCCGCGGACCTCGGTCCACACATCCGGCAATCACGCCCCATCTCGAAGGCCGCCTGCGTGCCGATGATTATATCGACCGTCCCCACTTCCGTCGCTTGATTTTTCAGCCCCCAAGCGACTCGCCGCCACCGCCTCTCACCTCTTCACTCCCGCTTCTCTGCTTACGCCCTTGTGCCTTCGCCTCTGTGTCTTCGCCTCTGTGTCTTCGCACTTCTGTCTTCGCACCTATGTCTTCGCCCTCTATAGTCTTCGCACCCGCGCTTACCCCCCTCCCCCTTCACCGCCCCAACCGCATCACCGTCGGCCGATGCCGCCAGCTGTCCGGGTCCCCCATCACCAGCACCCCCGGCTGCCACCGTCCATGCGTCAACACCAGCCCCAGGCGCGTCGCGTCCTTCGCCACCTGAAACACCGGCTCGCTCACCGCCGAGTCCCCAGCCGCCAACCGCGACGTCAGCCGAACCCCGCTCAGACCCCTCACCTCGTCCCATCTCCGCCCCTCGCCGTCCACCAGGTACGCGCGGATCAGCCCCTCACCCTGCGGCCGGCCCTTCCCCCGATTGGTCACCCTCACATGCACCCGCACCAGCCGCTCCCGCTCCTGCCCCCGCACGAAAAACCCCTCCACCTCGTCCGCACCCTCGACCGCAAAACACATCTCGTCGAAGCACTGCTTCGCTCCCGCCGCCATCTCTCTCTGCCCCTCCACCCGCGACACCAGCAGCAGCACACCCAGGTACACCGCCCATACCCCGGCGATCCACCGCACACCACGCCTCGCCCTCCCCCGGTCCCCTTGCGCCCATCGCAGCAGCGTGCCCAGGACGCCCACAAGCGTCCACAACACCATCCCAAACAGCAGCATCTCCGTCAGCTTCATCGCGCTCCGCCCCTCACCTCGCGCCCCAGCTCGGAGCCCGCGTCCCGCTCAAACGCGCCGCCCCGCCAGCTCCGCCGCCAGTCGCCCCACCGCCCCCGAATCGATCGCCTCCCCCGCCATCTCCACACCCGCCCGAACATCCACGGCCCGCCCCGCTGTAACCAGCACCGCCGCCGCGTTCAGCACCACCACATCCCTCCGCGGCCCCCGCTCCCCCGCAAAGATCGCCCGCAAAATCGCCGCATTCGTCCTCGCATCACTGCCCCGCAGGCTCTCCACCGGAGCCCGCCTGAGACCCACATCCTCCGGCTCCATCTCACTCATCCGCACCTCGCCCCCACGCACCTCCGCCACCCGGCTCCGGCCGCTGATCGACAACTCATCGATCCCACCCTCGAGCACCCTCTCCACCTCCGCTTCGTCGTCCCCGCCGATCTGCCCATGCACCACCAGGGCATGCGTCACCTCCAGCAGCGCCATCGTCTTCGCCACCAGGTCCACCTGCCGCCGGCCATACACGCCCATCACCTGCCGCGACGCCCCCGCGGGATTCGCCAGCGGCCCAAACAGGTTGAACACCGTCCGCACCCCCAGCGCCCGCCGCACCGGCATCACCGCCCGCATCGCCGGATGCAGAGCCGGCGCGTGCAGAAACGCAAACCCGTGCCGGCGCAGCGACTCCGCCGCCTCCACCGGCGTCAGATCCACCGGCACCCCCAGCGCCTCCAGCACATCCGCCGACCCGCACTTGGACGTCACCGCCCGGTTTCCATGCTTCGCCACCTTCGCCCCCGCCGCCGCCGAAACCAGCGCCGCCGCCGTCGAGATATTGAAGCTCCCACTCGCATCCCCGCCCGTCCCGCACGTGTCCACCAGCTCATCGCGCTCCGCCTGGCTCAGCGGCAAGGTCGTCGCCGTCGCCCGCATCGCCTCCACAAACCCCGCTATCTCCTCCGGCGTCTCCCCCCGCGCCGCCAGCGCCCCCAGCAGCGCCGCAATCTCCGCATCCGTCGGCGGATCCATCAGCAATCGCTCCATCAACTCCCGAGCCTCCACCCGCCCCAGCGTCTCCCGACCCTCCATCACCCGCCGCAACTCCACCTGAATTCCCATGGCAAAAGCCTAGCAGCCACTGCGTGCCGAGCACAGCAGCCCTGCTTCTGGCCCGCCCCCACCATCTCCCGCCCGGCCCACCCCGTTTGCCGCACCCACACCACGTCCGCTAAACTTCACTCGCAGCCGGAACCCACCCAGCCCGTCACCCAAGCCACACCCAAGGGACATCACCCGACCATGAAGATCCACGAGTACCAGGCGAAGGAAATCCTTCGCAATTACAACGTTCCCGTGCCCGCCGGCGAGAGGGTCACCAGCCTCGAAGAGGCCGACACCGCCGCCAAGAGCCTCTTCGCCAAAGGCAACGCCGTCGTCGTCGTCAAAGCGCAGATCCACGCCGGCGGCCGCGGCAAGGGCGGCGGCGTCAAGCTCGCCCGCACCCTCGACGAGGCCAACGCCGCCGCGAAAGCCATCCTCGGCATGCAGCTCGTCACCCACCAGACCGGCCCCGCCGGCCAAAAAGTCCAGCGCCTCCTCATCGAGGAGGGCTCCGCCATCGATCGCGAGCTCTACCTCGGCCTCGTCCTCGATCGCGCCTCCGCCCGCGTCGTCTTCATGGCCTCGCAGTCCGGCGGCATGGAGATCGAGGAGGTCGCCCACACCACCCCCGAGCTCATCTTCAAGGAGTACATCGACCCCGCCGTCGGCTTCGGACCTTACCAGGCCCGCAAACTCGCCTTCAAGCTCGGCCTCAAACCCACCCAGATCAACCCGGCCGTCGCCTTCATGCAGGGCCTCTACAAGGCCTTCGTCGACACCGACTCCACCCTCATGGAGATCAACCCCTTCATCACCACCAAGGACGACAAGCTCCTCGCCCTCGACTGCAAGATCAACTTCGACGACAACGCCATGTTCCGCCACAAGGACCTCAAGGAACTCCGCGACATGGCCGAAGAAGACCCCCTCGAGGTCGAGGCCTCCAAGTTCAACCTCAACTACATCAAGCTCGACGGCTCCATCGCCTGCATGGTCAACGGCGCCGGCCTCGCCATGGCCACCATGGACATCATCGAATACGCCGGCGGCAAAGCCGCGAACTTCCTCGACGTCGGCGGCGGAGCCAATCAGGAGCAGATCGAAAACGCCTTCGCCATCCTCCTCTCCGACCCCAACGTCCGCGCCATCTTCATCAATATCTTCGGCGGCATCCTCCGCGTCGACGTCCTCGCCCAGGGCGTCGTCAACGCCGCCCGCAAACTCGCGGTCAAGCTCCCCATCATCCTCCGCCTCGAAGGCACCAACGTCGAAGAAGGCCGCAAAATCCTCGCCGACTCCGGCCTCAACTTCCAGGTAGGCGCCACCATGAAAGAAGCCGCCGACCTCGCCGTCGCCGCCGCAAAGGCTAGCTCTTAACTGCTAGCTGAAGCTCTTAGCATCGAGGTTGGACGAATGCTGAGTTCCTCCAAGCGGTCGTTTCAGCTAAAAGTTACGAGCTAACAGCTAACAGCTAGAACTTAGGAGAATCGGTGAGACTGTTCCGCAGCAACAAGGTCAGCAAGGCCAAGACCCCGCCACCGCTCAAAGCCATCCTCTTCGACACCTTCGGCACCACCGTCGACTGGCAGTCCTCCATGATTGCCCACGCCGAACGCCTCGGCGAAGAAAAGGGAATCAACGCCGACTGGCCCGGCCTCATCGAAGCCTGGCGCGCCCAGTACCAGCCCGCCATCAAGCCGGTCCGCGAGGGCAAGCGCCCCTGGACCGGCTTCGACACCCTCCACCGCGAACAGCTCGACAAGATCCTTCCCAAGTTCGGCGCAGCCCAGAGACTCACCCCCCAGGACCGTGACCTCCTCACCCAGGGTTGGCACTTCCTCGACCCCTGGCCCGACGTCGTCCCCGCCCTCCATCGGCTCAAACACAACCTCATCCTCGGCCCGCTCTCGAACGGCGCCACCCGTCAGATGGTCGACCTCGCCCGCTGGGGACACCTGCCCTGGGACATCGTCTTCGGCGCCGACATGTTTCGCACCTACAAGCCCGACAAAAAGCTCTATCTCGGCGCCGCCGCCTTCCTCTCGCTCGATCCCGTCGAGATCCTCATGGTCGCCGCCCACAACCAGGACCTCGAAGCCGCGAAATCACACGGGCTCAAAACCTGCTTCGTCCAAAGACCCACCGAAGACCCCAAGCCCACCGGCGCCTACGACTACGTCGTCGACAACTTCGAGCACCTGGCCCAAGCCCTCAACCCATCGAACAGCTCTTAGCTTCTAGACCTTAGCTAAAAGCTGCCAACCCAGCAACAGACACAGAAACCGGAGAACTCCCAGATGTCCGTCCTAGTCGACAAGAACACCCGCCTCATCGTCCAGGGAATTACCGGCCGCGAAGGCATGTTCCACGCAAAAGCCTGCGCCGAGTACGGCACCAACGTCGTCGGCGGCGTCACCCCGGGAAAAGGCGGAACCGTCGCCGAAGGCTTCCACGTCTTCAACACCGTCGAAGAGGCTGTCAAAGAAACCGGCGCCAACGTCTCCGTCATCTTCGTCCCCCCACCCTTCGCCGCCGACGGCATCCTCGAGGCCACCGCCGCCCAACTCCCCCTCGTCATCTGCATCACCGAAGGCATCCCCACCCTCGACATGGTCAAGGTCTGGGAGGTCGTCCGCCAGTCCAAATCCCGCCTCATCGGCCCCAACTGCCCCGGCGTCATCTCCCCCGGCAAGGCCAAGGTCGGCATCATGCCCGGACGCATCCACAAGCAGGGCAACGTCGGCATCGTCTCGAAGTCCGGCACCCTCACCTACGAGGCCGTCTATCAACTCACCACCCGCGGCATCGGCCAGTCCACCGCCATCGGCATCGGCGGAGACCCCATCATCGGCACCACCCACATCGACGCCCTCAAGCTCCTCCAGGCCGACCCCGAAACCGAAGCCATCATCATGATCGGAGAGATCGGCGGGTCCGCCGAAGAGGCCGCCGCCCGCTACATCAAGGACCACGTCACCAAGCCCGTCGTCGGCTTCATCGCCGGCCAGACCGCCCCTCCAGGCCGCCGCATGGGACACGCCGGAGCCATCATCTCCGGTGGCGAAGGCACCGCCGCGGAAAAAATGAAAGCCATGGAAGCCGCCGGCATCCACGTCGTCAAATCCCCCGCCGACATCGGCGAAGCCACCGCCCGCGTCCTCGGCAAAGCCTAAGCCTTGTGCAAGGTTGGTGCTCCTTGTGACGACGAGATGGTACTGGGAGATCCTGCTCATCTGCCGGTTGCGTGTCTTGTCGCTTGTCCAAGCTGAAAGTCCGCATACGAATGAAGAAGATGCTGAAACAGATCGCCGATCTCGGGTTCAAGGGTCTCGCTAGACTCGAATCACCGTTTGACAAGACTTTCCTTGTCAAAGACGTGCCCATGTCCCAGATGGTCGCTCACCAGCGATGGCAGGAATACCTCTACAAAATCGGCAACAAGAAGGGTCAACGCATTCTCGAGATCGGAAGCCGAGAGGTGACCGGTCCGTCGCATGCGCGTCAGCGATTTGCCCTGGCTGAGTACGTCGGCTTTGATTTTTACCCTGGCAACAATGTCGATGTTGTCGGCGACGCGCATCGTCTATCGTCCTACTTCAAGAAGGGCGAACAGTTCGACATCATCTACACCTCAGCCTGCTTTGAACACTTCGCGATGCCTTGGCTGGTCGCCCCTGAGATCGCGAAGATGCTTAAGCTCGAGGGTCTGGTCTTCGTAGAAACCCACTTTTCCTACAGTGCTCACGAGCGTCCATGGAATTTCTTTCAGTTCAGCGATATGGGCCTGCGTGTCCTTTTCTCAAGTGCACTTGGCTTCGAATGCATCGAAGCCGGACTGTCTAACCTCATTGTCGGTCGCTTCTCTGCCTCTGCCGACGAGTATCTCCGCTACCGGCCCGTTCCTGGCCTCTACTGCCACAGCGAGTTCCTCGGCCGGAAGATACGAGAGGTACCCTCGTTCACTTGGGATCAGGTCTCGGTCGAGGAAGTCGTGTCCGGAACCGTGTATCCGCCGCCCGCTGCCGCCGCTGCCGCCGCTGCGGCTGACAAGCCAACCCGGTCGCCAGGTACACCATCGCCACCATGAAAGCCAGCTCCACCCGCTGCCCCGCGCACGAATGCGCTCATAAGGCCCTTCACCCGTCAGGCTGCACACCCTGCAAACCACACGTAGGCCGTCCACCGCATCGCTAAGAGAGGTCCCTCGCGGCATCATCGCGGGAGGCGAAGTCGAAGGACCTGCGATTCGAACGAATGGATCATCAATGCCGGTCCTTAGATTCTTCTCTCCTGTTAGGGTGCGGTCAGCGCAAAGTCGCAGGTATTCTAACCACACACTCTTACCTGTGAGGCCATCTTGCATCGAGTCCTAGCTGCCAGTCTCCTCCTCTCCACCCTTCCCGCCCTCGCCGCCGACTTCACCCTCAAAGCCACCCCCGCCACCGTCGCTTGGGGCTACTACTCCGGAGCCTCCAAGCCCGTTCTCACCGTCCACACCGGGGACACCGTGACCATGCAGACCCTCTCCACCTGCGGGTCTGCCGAGCGCCTGAAGTCCCTCGGCGTCAAAGAGGCCGACATCCCGCCGTACACCCAGCCCATCTACGACCAGGTCAAGGACAAGGGTCCCGGCGGCCACATCCTCACCGGCCCCGTCGCCATCGAGGAGGCCGAACCCGGCGACGTCCTCGAGGTGGAAATCCTCAAGGTCGATATCGACACCAGCTTCGCCTGCAACAGCTTCGGCCTCGGCCGCGGCTTCCTCCCGCAGGAGTTCCCCTACAGCCGCACCCGCATCATCCCGCTCGATCGCCAACGCATGCTCGCCCACTTCGCCCCCGGCATCGACCTCCCGCTCCACCCCTTCTTCGGCTCCATGGGCGTGGCCCCCGCCGGCGCCGCCCGCATCGACAGCGCCCCACCCTACGCCCACGCCGGCAACCTGGATAACAAGGAGCTCGTCGCCGGCGCCACCCTCTACATCCCCGTCGCCGCCAAAGGCGCCCTCTTCCAGGCCGGCGATGGCCACGCCGGACAGGGCAACGGCGAGGTCGACATCACCGCCCTCGAAACCTATCTCACCGGCACCTTCCGCTTCACCGTCCACAAGCACGCAGCAGCCCAGCCGGAACTCCGCTGGCCCCGCGCCGAGACCCCCACCGCCTACATCTCCATGGGCTTCTCGAAAGACCTCAAAGAGGCTACCGAGCTCGCCGTCGAAGACATGATCCGCTTCCTCGTCGAAGCGAAGCACCTCACCCGCGACGACGCCTACATGCTCACCTCGGTCGCCGTCGACGTCGACATCACCCAGCTCGTCGACGGCAACGTCGGCGTCCATGCCATCTGCCCCAAAAACATCTTCACCGCCGCAAAATAGCCGTCCGCCAGCCCGACCGTCTACCGCTTCTGCCTCCGGTAAAACAGACCCGCCGCCAGAAACAGCATCGCCACCATAAACGCCAGCTCCGCCCGCGGCCACGCACGGTAGTGCGCGCTCACAAACCCATCCACCAGCCAAGCCGCAAACCCCGCAAACCACACCCAAGCCAGCCGCTGCATACGCCATTTGACTCCCCGGCACCGCTCTCCCGCAACCCCGGATCTCGTGATTCGTTCGGTAGACTAGACCAACGCACTTCTCGTTACCCAAACTGAGAACTGACACCAGAGAACTGAGAACCGGAGTCCCATGCCCCAACGCACCTTCTCCATCGTCAAGCCCGACGCCGTCCGCAAGGGCAACACCGGCGGCATCCTCGCCGAGATCGAAAAAGCCGGCTTCAAAATCATCGCCATCAAAAAGCTCTCGCTCTCGAAGTCCGAGGCCGAAGGCTTCTACCACGTCCATGCCGCGCGCCCCTTCTTCAACGACCTCACCACCTTCATGTCCGGCGGCCCCATCTTCCCCATGGTCCTCGAAAAGGATAACGCCATCGCCGACCTCCGCAAGCTCATGGGCGCCACCAACCCCGCCAACGCCGAAGAAGGCACCATCCGCAAAAAGTTCGCCTCCTCCATCGAAGAAAACGCCATCCACGGCTCCGACGCCGAAGACACCGCCGCCTTCGAGATCGCCTACTTCTTCGCCGGCTACGAACTCAAGTAGTCACACATAGCACGCTCCAACCAGAGGCGGCCGAAGCCAATCTCCGCCGCCTCCCTCGTCTCCCTAGCCTCTCTGTTCTGTCTCTCTGTCTTCTGTTCTGCCTTTATGTTTGTCATCCTTCGCCGCAAGCGCAGCACCCGCTTCCACTCTCACTCCTGCCGCGTAATGTCGTACGTCTCCTTCCTGCTCGGCTCAAACAGCCTCAAATCCACCGCGTCCGCCATTGCCTTGTACCCCGCGTCCTTCGGATGCAGATGATCCCCCGAGTCCGCAAACCCCGCCAGCACCTGCGGGTTCGCCGCATCCCGCGTCGCCTTCTCAAAATCGATCACCCCATCCAGCACCTTGTTTGATCGCATCCACTCGTTCACCGCCACCCGCATCGCCTCGCCCGCGGCCGACGAGTACCCCGCACTCCCATACGGCGTCAGCGTCGCCCCGATCACCTTGATGCCGTGCACATGCGCCCGCTCCGCCATCTGGCTGTACCCCTGGATCAGCTCCTCCGCCGTCACCGCATCATGCGGATCCTTCGGCCCCGCCGCTACCCCAATATCGTTGATCCCCTCCATCAGCACCACGTACCGCACCCCCGCCTGCGCAATCACGTCCCGATCGAACCGCGCCAGCGCATTCGGCCCCGTGCTGTCATGCAGCACCCGGTTCCCCCCGATCCCCTCGTTCAGCACGCCTAGCCCCTTCGTCCGCTTGTTCGCCTGCAGCCGCCGCGCCAGCAGATCCGGCCACCGCGCATTCGCATCCTTCGTGCTCCGCGCGCCGTCCGTAATGCTGTCGCCAAAGCACACGATCGCCCCACTCCCGCCGCTCACCTTCACCTCCACACCCTTCAGAAACGGCCACGAACCAATCTCCTTCGCCGCCGTCAACGTCACCCTCCCCACCTCATTGCCGGCGCTGGCATAGCTCGTCTGATCGGCGAACTCGTGCACCGACACCTGCCGAATCGTCTGCGCCGGCACGAAAATGCTCACCGCCACATCCGCAAACGCCGGCAGCATCAGCGCCGCCGGATCGCTCACCGCCATCGCCCCCGCCGGTATCGTGATGGAGCTCTTCCCCCCGAACGTCATCGCGTTCGCTGAAACCAGCCCGATCCCGCCGCCGCCGCCCCCGTTCGCCAGCGCCAGGTGCACCGCCCCAATCACCAGCGGCTCCGTCCCAAACTCGTTCGTCAGCACCACCCGCACCAGCGGCCCGCCCATCGACACATGCACAATCTCCCGCAGCGTGGTATCCGCCCCGCCGTAGCGCCCGTCCGCATTCGCCGCAGCCATCGGCGCGGCCGCCCACGTCCCCACCCACCGGTCCGGAGCAGTCGCAGGCTTGGCGGCAAATCCCCGCCCCGTCAGCAGCAGGGAAGACGTCGCAACAACAACATCGAAAGCAATACGGCGAAGCTTCATCGGCGGTGTCCTCATCAGGCAAACTATTCGTCCATCCTATCGCCCCGTTTCACCTCGGCTCACCCAATGTCGTATAGTGGCGATGCGCCGCGGATCGCCCCTCCATGCAAGGCAACCAGCCCGCCCGCGCCCAAGGACCCACGCTCGAATGACGAAGCTCCTCCCACGCGCTATCCTTCTCTCCATGATGTCCACCCTTGCCGCCCACGGCGCCGTCACCAAAGCAACCTTCGGCGCCACGCCCGACGGTAAGGCCGTCGACATCTACACCCTTAAAACCCCCGCCGTCGAAGCCCGCATCATGACCTACGGCGCCCGCATCGTCTCCATCAAAACCGCCGACAAGACCGGCAAGGTCGACGACGTCGTCCTCGGCTACAACACCCTCCAGGGATACCTCGACGACAAAAAAACCTACTTCGGCTCCGTCGTCGGCCGCTACGGCAACCGCATCGCCCACGGTAAGTTCTCCATCGACGGCCACCAATATCAACTCCCGCTCAACAACAACGGCATCAACACCCTCCACGGCGGCACCGTCGGCTTCGACTCGCTCGTCTGGACCGGAAAGCAGATCCCCAACGGCGTCGAGCTCACCCTCGTCAGCCCCGACGGCGACCAGGGCTTCCCCGGAACCCTCACCGCCCACGTCCGGTACACCCTCTCCGGCGACGCCCTCAAGATCGACTACACCGAAACCTCCGACAAACCCACCGTCGTCAACCTCACCAACCACTCCTACTTCAACCTCGGCGGCGAGGGCTCCGGCACGGTCCTCGACGAGGTCATCATGATCAACGGCGACAAGCTCACGCCCACCGACGCCGGCCTCATCCCCACTGGCCAAACCCCGTCCGTGCACGGGACCCCCTTCGACTTCACCAAACCCACGCCCATCGGCGAGCGCATCAACGCCGACGACCCCCAGCTCAAGGGAGCGGGCGGCTACGACCACAACTGGATCCTCAACGGCCCCAACGGCGTCATGAAGCTCGCCGCCAAGGTCCACGATCCCAGGTCCGGCCGCACCCTCACCGTCTCCACCACCGAGCCCGGCGTCCAGTTCTACACCGGCAACTTCCTCGATGGCACCCTCAGCGGCCCCGCCGGCGGCAAGTACGTCAAGAACTCCGCCTTCTGCCTCGAAACCCAGCACTTCCCCGACTCGCCCAACCACCCCGACTTCCCCTCCACCCTACTCAAACCCGGCGAAACCCGCCACAGCACCACCATCTTCGCCTTCGGCATCCAGAAGTAGCGACCCAGGCCTTTCTCCTCGTCGCACCGTAAAGGGGAGGTGCACAGCTCGGGAGGCGCTCGAAGCTGCTCGTGTTGGAAGAGCGCGGCCGGGAGGTACGTAGTAGTTGTTTTGCTGGAGGGCGCGACTTCAACCATGCCGTATGTTGGAGCCGTTTGCTGGAAGGGCACGGCTTCAGCCGTGCCGTAAATCGCTTGTAGTCACGTGGCTTTAGCCGCTGAGGGCGTGTCTGGTCAGAGCTTGCACGAGCCATCCCGCTTCACACCGCTCGGAGCTCACCCATCCCGCATGAATCCCGCATGAATAAAGTCATCCCCACCGCCGAATCCGCCATAGCCGACATCCCCTCCGGAGCCACCGTCATGCTCGGCGGATTCGGCCTCTGCGGCATCCCCGAAAACCTCATCGCCGCCCTCGTCAGCCGCCGCGTCACCGGCCTCCACACCATCTCCAACAACATGGGCGTCGACGGCTTCGGCATGGGCCTCATGCTCGAGGCCGGCATGATCGCCTCGCACATCGGCTCCTACGTCGGTGAAAATCGCCTGCTCGAGCAGCAGGTCCTCTCCGGCCAGCTCAACCTCACCCTCCTCCCCCAGGGCACCCTCGCCGAACGCATCCGCGCCGCCGGTGCCGGCATCCCCGCCTTCTTCGTCCCCGCCGGTGTCGGCACGGTCGTCGCCGACGGTAAAGAGACCCGCACCTTCCACGGCCGCGAGTTCCTCCTCGAGCACGCCCTCCCCGCCGACTTCGCCCTCATCAAAGCCTGGCACGGAGACACAAACGGCAACCTCATCTACCGCAAGACCGCCCGCAACTTCAACCCGCTCATGGCCACCGCCGCCCGCGTCACCATCGCCGAGGTCGAAGAGCTCGTCGACCCCGGCCAGCTCGACCCCGGCCACATCGAAACCCCCGGCATCTACGTCAACCGCATCCTCGTCGGCCGGCACTACCGCAAGCCCATCGAGTCCGAGTTCCTCAGAAGCGCCGCCTCCGCGAAGGGAGCAGCAAACGTATGAGCAGCAATCCCGCACGCGACCTCACTGGCGTCTTACCCACTCCCGCATCCACGCCCCTCAGCGGCCCCGCTTCCCCGTCTCTCAGCGCAAAGGACCGCATCGCCCGCCGCATCGCGGAAGAGCTCGGGGACGGCTTCTACGTCAACCTCGGCATCGGCCTCCCCACCCTCATCGCCTCGCACGTCCCGCCCGGCATCGACGTCTTCTTCCAGTCCGAAAACGGCATGCTCGGCGTCGGCCCCCCACCCATCCCCGGCGCCGCCGACCCCGACCTCATCAACGCCGGCAAGCAGCCCGTCACCGAACTCCCCGGCTGCTCCTACTTCTCCTCCGCCGACTCCTTCGCCATGATCCGCGGCGGCCACATGGACATGTCCGTCCTCGGCGCCATGCAGGTCAGCGAGGGGGGCGACCTCGCCAACTGGACCATCCCCGGAAAGATGGTCAAAGGCATGGGTGGAGCCATGGACCTCGTCGCCTCCGCCCGCCGCGTCGTCGTCGCCATGGAGCACACCACCCGCGAGGGCGAACCGCGCATCCTGAACTCCTGCACCTTGCCCCTCACCGGTCGGCGCGTCGTCCACGACATCGTCACCGAACTCTGCTGGATCAAGGTCACCCCCCAGGGCCTCCTCCTCACCGAACTAGCCCCCGGCCTCACCGCCACCGAAGTCCAGTCCCGCACCGAAGCCACCCTCCTCTTAGCCCCCAACCTGTAACCACTCGGACTCATGGCGTAGTTCCCATCCGGCTCAGCTAAAATGGATACAGTGGGTGGATGGGCCGACTACCTAACAAAGGTCACAGGAAAGTGCGGTAGTACCCCCTACGTAAGCCCAATCATTCGAAGACTTTGGGTACCAGGTAGGGAGGGGGGAGGGTACCCCTCCAGGGAGCCCGCTGCACGTCGCCACGGCAAAGTGCGACACTGGCATCCGTATCGGAGACCTATGCACCTCAAAGACCTGCCGCTCCTGTTCGCTGCCGTCCTGCCCGCCAGCCTGCTGCCCGCTCAGGCGCCCGAACCGCAACAGCAGCTCCTCGTCGACATCGACCACCGCCCCGCCCAGTCCCTCGACGGCGACTGGCACATCATCACCGACCCCTACCGCGCCGGCATCACCTCCTTCCACGGAGCCCCCAACCCCAACGGCTACTTCAAGGACGAGGTCTACTCGCCCGACTCGAACAAGCTGGTCGAGTACGGCTTCGCGAAGAGCCCCACCATCAAGGTTCCCGGCGACTGGAACACCCAGGCCGAGTGGCTCCGCCTCTACGAGGGCCCCCTCTGGTACCAGCGCCACTTCACCTACAACCCCCAACCCGGACACCGCGCCTTCCTCCACATCGGAGCGGCCAACTACCGCTCCAACGTCTTCGTCAACGGCTCGCAGGTCTGCGAGCACGAGGGCGGCTTCACCCCCTTCGACTGCGAGATCACCACCGTCGTCAAGCCCGGCGAGAACGACGCCGTCATCCTCGTCGACAACACCCGCATCGCCGACGGCGTCCCCACCCTCAAGACCGACTGGTACAACTACGGCGGCCTCACCCGCTCGGTCTCCGTCGTCACCACCCCCACCACCTTCATCGACGATTACGAGCTCCACCTCGATCGCGCCAATCGCTCCACCATCGAGGGCTACGTCCACGTCCAGGGAGCCGACGGCGCCCTCACCCCCGTCACCCTCTCCATCCCCGAACTCCACCTCACCGCCCACCTCACCACCGGCTCCGACGGCCGCGCCACGATCAGCCTTCCCACGAAAAACCTCTCCCTCTGGTCCCCCGCAAATCCCAAGCTCTATAAGCTCACCCTCACCGCCGGCGCCAACGCAAGCCAAGACACCCTCACCGACGACGTCGGTTTCCGCACCATCGAGACCCGCGGCGCCGAGATCCTCCTCAACGGCGAGCCCATCTTCCTCAAGGGCATCTGCATCCACGCGGAGGCCCCTTTCCGCACCGGCCGCGCCTACTCGCAGAAAGACGCCGACACCCTCCTCGGCTGGGTCAAGGAGCTCGGCGGCAACTACGCCCGCCTGGCCCACTACCCCCACGACGAGCGCATGACCCGCACCGCCGACCGCCTCGGCATCCTTATCTGGTCTGAGGTCCCCGTCTACTGGGCCGAGCACTTCGCCGACGAGGCCGTCTTCAACAAATCCAAACAGCAGATCTCGGAGGAGATCCGCCGCGACCGCAACAAGGCGTCAGTCATTCTCTGGTCCATCGCCAACGAGACGCCCGCCACCGACGCCCGCACCGCCTTCCTCACCCGCTCCGCCGAGCTCGTTCACCAGCTCGATCCCACCCGCCTCGTCACCGCCGCCCTCCTTGTCCACGGCGACCTCAAGACCAAGTACATCGACGACCCCCTCGGCAAGGCCCTCGACGTCATCGGGTTCAACGAGTACATCGGCTGGTACGAGGGCAAGCCCGAGGACGCCGACGGGGCCGAATGGAAGATCGCCTACAACAAGCCCCTCATCGTCTCCGAGTTCGGCGGCGGCGCCAAGGCCGGCCTCCACGGCCCCGAAACCCAGCGCTGGACCGAGGAGTACCAGGCCAGCATCTTTCGCCACCAGCTCGGCATGCTCAACCGCATCACGCAGCTTCGCGGTATGAGCCCCTGGATCCTCATGGACTTCCGCTCCCCCGTCCGCCAGCTCCCCGGGATCCAGGACGGCTTCAATCGCAAAGGCCTCATCTCCGACCAGGGCGAGAAGAAACAAGCCTTCTTCATCCTCCAGAAGGCTTACAAGGACAACACCATCGGCAAACCGCAGTAGCCCGCAGCTCCCCAGTTTTGTCATCCTTCGCGAACTTTTTTCATGCTCGCGAACTTTGTCATTCTTCGCGAGCGGAGGACCTGCTTTTCTGCCGCCGAGTAGACACAAAGGCGGACGTCCAAAGGACGTCCGCCTCACATCACACCCTAACTAGCTGAAACCGCCAGCTCCTTGGTCGACAGATACCAGCTCTTCACCTCGAGCCCCGTACCGCCGCCGCTCGTGCGCCGCGTCGCCTCCGCCGTCGTCATCGGCGCCGGCACCACCACCTGGTCGCCCGGAACCCAGTCCACCGGCGTACTCACGCTATTCGCGTCCACCGTCTGCAGCGCCTGAAAGATCCTCAGCAGCTCATCGACATTGCGTCCCAGTTGCTGCGGGTAATAGAGCAGCGCGCGGATTAGTCCCTTCGGATCGATCGCAAATACCGCCCGCACCGTCGCCGTATCGCTCACCGCCTCATGCACCAGACCATATGCCTGTGACACCTTTTGATCCAGGTCCGCAATCACCGGGAACTTAATCGACACACCCGACATCTGCTCCAGATCCCGCACCCACGCAATGTGCGACGGCACCGAATCGATAGACACCCCAATCAGTTGCACATTCAGACGCTCAAACCGATCGTTCCGCTTCGCAAACTCGATAAACTCCGTCGAGCACACCGGCGTAAAGTCGGACGGGTGCGAGAACAGCATCACCCACTTGCCCCGGCTCGTGTAGTCGCTCAGCCGGATCACGCCGTGCGTGCTCTTCGCCTCAAACTCCGGCGCTTGCTCCAGAATGCGTGGTATACGACCTTCGCTCATATGCCCCTCGAACCAACACCGTTACAAACCGTAAAATTTGGAGCACCGAATGGGATTTGAACCCATGAATACTGGTTTTGCAGACCAGCGCGTTAGCCACTTCGCCATCGGTGCCCATCTCCACCGCGCTCTCGCGGCTTGGGAATCTCTCGCCTACTTCGGCTGTGCCGCCGTGCGCAGATAAGGCTTCACCGTTTTGTAACCGGGAAAGTCCTTGTCCGCCTGCTCATTCGAAACCGCTCCCGTGATGATCACATCCTCGCCGTTCTTCCAGTTCGCCGGCGTCGCCACCTTGTGCTTCGAGGTCAGCTGCATCGAGTCCAGCACGCGGATGATCTCGTCGAAGTTCCGTCCCGTCGTCATCGGGTACGCCAGCGTCAGCTTGATCCGCTTATCCGGCCCAATCACAAATACCGTTCGCACCGGCGCGTTCAACGCCGGTGTCCGTCCCTCCGACGTCTCCCCCGCATCCGCCGCCAGCATGTCGTACAGCTTCGCGATCTTCAACTCCGGATCCCCGATCATCGGGTAGTTCACCTTCGCTCCACCCACGTCCTCAATATCCTGCGCCCACTTCGCATGGTTCTCAACCGGGTCCACGCTCAACCCGATCACCTTCGCCCCACGCTTCGCAAACTCGCCCTCCAACCCCGCGACCGTGCCCAGCTCCGTCGTGCACACCGGCGTAAAGTCCTTCGGGTGCGAAAACAGAACCGCCCAGCTATCGCCGATCCAATCGTGAAAATGAATCGTGCCCTGCGTCGTCTCAGCCGTAAAGTCCGGCGCTACATCGTTGATGCGAAGTGACATGGTCTCTTCTACCTTCCCGCCTGAGCTTCACTCAGGCGCCTTCTTTGGATGACTCCAAGGGCTTTAAAGAATCTGCCCCCGAAATACAAAACCCACCAGGCTCTGGTGGGTGGTGTCTCTGAGGCGGCGTCTTGCTTGTCTAGGTTCGCTCGCTCATCCACACACCCACACCGGGCCACAGCAACAGCAGCGGCAGCAGGCGATCGTGGAGTCGAAAACGCTCATCTCTTCCACAGACACTAGTCCCGGAGCCCATCCATGTCAAACTTCCAGCCAAACCTCCAGCCCATCCCAACCTCGCCCCGCAAACTCCCCTACGCCGTCGCCGACGTCTTCGCCGAGCGCCCCCTCGAAGGCAACGCCCTCGCCATCTTCACCGACGCGCGCGGCCTCTCCGCCGATGACATGCAGCAGATCGCCCGCGAAACCAACCTCTCCGAAACCACCTTCATCTTCCCCCGCCCATTCGCGATCGAACAGGAACGCGGCGTCCACGTCCGCATCTTCACCACGGAGGAAGAGCTCCCCTTCGCCGGCCATCCCACCCTCGGCACCGCCACCTGGCTGCACCGCCACCACCCCGATCTTCGTGGCTCCACAACCATCACCCTCGACCTCGAGGCCGGCCGCATCCCCGTCACCTTTCGCCAGCCCGAGCCCGGCGAGATCGGCGCCTTCGGCACCATGCGCCAAAACGATCCCGTCTTCGGCAGCACGCACAGCCCCGCCGAGGTCGCCGCCGCCCTCAACCTCTCCCCCGACGACCTCGACCTCACCGCGCCCGTCCAGACCGTCTCGACCGGCATGCCCTTCTGCATCGTCCCCCTGCGCTCGCTCGAGGTCGCCAGCCGCCTCCAGATTCCGCAGCACACCGCCCGCCCTTACCTCGATCGCTCCGGCGCCAAGTTCTTCTTCTGCATCACCCGCGCCGCAGAAAACTCCGCGGCCGACTGGCACGCCCGCATGCAGTTCTCAAACGGCGAAGACCCCGCCACCGGGTCCGCCTCCGGCTGCGCCATCGCCTGGCTCGTCCGCCACCGCCTCGCCCCGAGCCGCACACCCATCCTCCTCGAGCAGGGAATTGAGATGCACCGCCCCAGCCGCCTCCATCTCGAAGCCACCCTCGCTGACCCAGCCGTCCCCGACCGGATCACCGACGTGTTCGTCGGCGGTCGCACCATTCTCGTGGCATCCGGACACCTTTTCCTGCCGTAATGCACCCGATATTCACAATCCCTCCTTGTGCATCTCCAACAACGGCGCGCCCTTCCACGTTTCTGCAAATCTGCAAGCCCTCAATTCTCAGTGTATTCGCCGGGTCTTCGCTGTTGCCAAGCCGTATTCCCCTTCGTAGTCTGGGCGGGAGTTGACGGACGGTTCCAGCCGAAACGCTGGGCACCCTCCGGAAACCTTGAGTCTTTCGCCTGTTTTCCTACAATTTGAGTTGAGAGAGACCGCCCTGCCCTTGCAGTCGGCTCCGCCCCTCAGCCTGTCGGCCTTCGCCTGCGCACGCACGTGAGCCCACTCCCCTCTGTTCCAGGGAGCCCTCCGTCATCGCGGTCCGGTCGCACAGCCTGAGGTGCTCCGAGGCAACCTGCGCCTGCGGATCGGCCTCTCTCGCACCCCATGGTTCGGCCTTTGGAGCCGTCGCCGCGGCACAGCCCGTCCAGGCTGCGAGGAGATCTTCGTCTCCCGTCTCCTGGACGCTGCGCTTCTGGCGGCCTCGCGTCCCGGGCGCCGCCTCTGGGGTCGACGGCAGCTTGTCCCTCCAAGCCCCGGCCAACCAGCCGGTACGCGGAGTCGACCCATCCGCCAGAGCGCCGCCCGAACACGGCCCTCGGCAGAAGTGAGTTCCAATGCGTCCCAAGAAAACCATCCTCTGCGTCGACAGCAACGAAGCCGTCCTCTCCGTCCGAACCTTTCTCCTCGAAACCCGCGGCTACCGCGTCCTCTCCGCCCAAACGGCACACGACGCTCTTGAAATCCTGGAACGCTCCCTCCCCGGCTCCATCGACCTCATTCTCTGCGACCTCCTCCTTCCGCAAATGGACGGCAACGAGGTCGTCCGCCGCGCCAAGCAGCTCCACCCCGGCCTCCCCGCCATGATCGTCTCCGGAACCGTCACCTCCTTCGACCGCGCTCTCTCCGCCGACGTCTTCCTGCCCAAAGGCGCAGCCTCCCCCGCCGAGATGATCGAGCGCATCCGTGTCCTAGTCGCCCGCAAACGCGGCCCCAAAAAGGCCGCCGCCGCCCCCCACAGCCTCGGCCAACTCACCCCGGCCACCGCCACCTGAAGCCCCTAGCCCCTAGCTCAAAGCTCGCATCCCAGCCCCACTCAAGCCTCCACCAGCCCATACCGCCGCTGCCACTGCACCTTCAGCCGCGCCCACACGCCCTCGATCTCCTCCCGCGAGATCCCCGGCTCAGCCCCCTCCACAAACCGCGCCGCCTCCACCTTCGCCAGCTCCAGCACCGCCCGGTCCCGCACAAGATTCGCCACCCGCAGCTCCGGAGCCCCCGCCTGCCGCGTCCCGAAGAACTCCCCCGGACCCCTCTGCGTCAGGTCGATCTCCGCCAGCTCGAATCCATCCTGCGTCCGCACCATCGCCCCCATCCGCTCCTCCGCCGCCTCGCTCACCGCCCCGCCCGTCATCAGGATGCAGTAGCTCTTCGCCGCGCCTCGTCCCACCCGTCCCCGCAACTGGTGCATCTGCGCCAGCCCAAACCGCTCCGCATGCTCGATCACCATCACCGTCGCATTCGGCACATCCACCCCCACCTCGATTACCGTCGTCGCCACTAGCACATCCGTCTCGCCCCTCTGAAACCTCCGCATCTCCACCTCCTTGTCCGCCGCGCTCAACCGTCCATGCAGCAGACCCACCCGCAGCCCCGCGAACGCACCCGCCCGAAGCTCGGCAAACATCTCCGTCGCCGCCCGCAGCTTCGCCTTCGGAAACATCTGCCCTGTCCTCTCAGCCTCCTTCGCCCCCCTTCGCCCCGCCTCCGAAGCCGCCTTCTTGGCGCCCTTCGAGCCTCGCGCAACGGCCTCCCGGCCTCCCCCGTTGCCGCCCGCCGTATCCCCCTCCTCCTCCCGCGCAAAGTCCAGCTCCGCCTGGTCCTCCTTCGCCCCCTCAATCACCGGATACACCACGTACGCCTGCCGCCCGCCCGCTACCTGCTTCCGCACAAACCCCCACACCTCGGCCGACTTCGCATCCGTAACTCTTCTGGTTACAATCGGCGTCCGCCCCGGCGGCAGCTCGTCTATCACACTCGCATCCATATCCCCATACAGCGTCAGCGCCAGCGTCCGCGGAATCGGCGTCGCCGTCATCACCAGCACATCCGGCTCCTGCGCCTCGCCCTCCGCGTTCGGCTTCCGCATCAGCCGGAACCTCTGCTCCACCCCGAACCGGTGCTGCTCATCCACGATCACCAGGCCCAGATTCTCGAACTCCACCTTCTCTTCAATCAGCGCATGCGTCCCGATCGCCAGCTGCGTCTCCCCCCGCAGAATCCGCCCTTGCGCCTCCCGCTTCGTCCGCGTGTCCAGCGACCCCGTCAGCAAACCCACCCGGTACGCCCGCCCCGTCCTCGGCGAAACCTTTTCCGCCAGCAGCTTCCGCGCCGACAGGAAGTGCTGCGTCGCCAGAATCTCCGTCGGCGCCATCATCGCCACCTGGTACCCGTTCTCGATCGCCACCAGTGCCGCCTGCATCGCCACGATCGTCTTTCCCGAACCCACATCCCCCTGCAGCAGCCGCCGCATCGGCCGCATCGCCCGCATATCCGCCGCAATCTCCCCCAGCACCCGCTTCTGCGCCGCCGTCGGCTTGAACGGCAGCACCTGTTTCAACGCCTCGCGCACCTCCGCATTTGTAACGAAAGCAGTTCCAATCCGATCCCGCATCCGTCGCCGCTTCAGCTCCAGCCCCAGCTCCAGGTAGAAGAACTCCTCGAAGATCAGCCGCCTATGCCCCGCCGTCCGCGCCCCCATCAGCTCCGCCATCGGCGTCCCCGCCTCCGGAAAATGCACCGCCCGCAGCGCCGCCAACCTCTCCGGCAAGCCCAACCGCTCCAGCATCGCCCCCGGCAAACTCTCCTCCCTCTGCGGCTGCCCTTGCGCCTGCCTCTCCGCTGGCTTGTCATTCAGGGGCGCAGCGGTCGGACCTGCTCCTCCCGCCCCGCCAACCTTCAGCTCCTCAAACAACCCCCACACCACCCGCCGCAGCCACCGCGATCCCAGCCTCGCCCCCCACGCCGTAGTCCCCCCCAACGTCTCGTACACCGGCACAATCCGCCCCACCTCCAGCATCGCGAATCCATCGTCCTGATCGCCCGGCCCTGGCAGAATCTCAAACTGCGGTTGAATCATCTTCAACCGCCCCGCACTCGATCGCGACGCCTCCATCTGCCCATACAGCGCCACCATCTGCCCCACCTTGAAGCGGTCCCGCAGATAGCTTCCGTTAAACCAGAGGCACTTCACCGAACTCGTCCCCTGTCCCACCGTCATCTCAAAGATCGGCCGGCTCCGCGTCCGCAGCAGCACCGTCCCGCGCACCTCGCCGATCACGCTCGCCATCCCGCCCGCAGCCAACTCGGCAATCGGCCGCGGGTTCAGCCGGTCCTCATACCGGAACGGCAGGTGGTACAGAAGATCCTCCACCGTTTCCACGCCCCGCCGTACCAGCTCCTCCGCGACGCGCTCCCCCACCCGCTTCACAAACTTCACCGGCGTCCGCAGCTCAAGCACACAGCGATGCTACCAAGGCAGCGACATCGACCGCCCCTCAGCCCTCAGCCCTCCACACCCACACCCCGCCCCGCATCCAACCAGAGCCATGCCCCGTAGCCCCGCCAAACCTCACCTCCTCGCCGCTCTCCTCCCACTCCTGGCCACCGCCTGCCTCCACGCGCAGCATCCGACCGAACTCCAGACCCTCCTCCCCCTCCGGCCCGGGACCACCCTCCCCGTCGAACTCCAGCACGGCCTCCGAGCCGGCAAAAACCCCGTCGGCACACCCGTCATAGCCAAGACCACGCAACGCGTTCCCATCACCCGAGACCTCTACCTCAAGCGCGGTGCAGAGCTGCTCGGAGACGTCACCTCGTCGAGCGCCGGCGGCGCCGCCTCCAGCACCGGCACATCCCAACCCGGCACCCTCACCCTCCGCTTCACCAGCCTCCGCTACCGCCACCAAACCCTCCCCATCCGCACCGTCGCAATTGCGATCGCCAACTTCACCGACGTCGCCGATACCTTCGCACCGGCCAACGGCAGCACCGACCGCGGCAATCCCAACCCCGCCAGTTGGACCACTCGACAGGTCGGCGGCGACGAGGTCTACCGCTCCGGTTGGTCCGGCGATGTACTCAACGACGTCATGCAAAAAGTCGGCTCCGCGGACTTCCACGGCGTCTACCGCGATCCGCCCCAGCCACCCCCGTCCAACACCCCGTCCAACACACCCGACTTCCCCCTCGCTCTGGGCGTCTTCTCCTCCTCCGCGGCCGGCCTCTACGGCGTCGATCCAGGCATGACCCTCC
>JAABUZ0100001496.1_pt1 | contig 44168 bp, 40 predicted proteins | sample 5562091 | NCBI WGS metagenome assembly JAABUZ01 (sample SAMN12813069, study PRJNA571459) | rock metagenome | isolation source: Antarctica rocks | place: Antarctica: Victoria Land, Linnaeus Terrace sud | collected 2015-12-21
TCATTTTTTCATTGTTCATACTTTTTGTGCAGAGCACAAAAAGTATGAACAATGAAAAAATGAAAAACCATCTCTAAGAAGATTTTCGGGCAGTGAAGCTACACAATACTTTCTACTCAGAATAGATGCGATAAGCATCCGACATTCTCTAACAAGTAATGGCCTATTAATAGTTTAAGTGTTCTTTATAGTTTATAGCGTATACGAGAAGCTTATTAACGCTCCTCTGCTTCTTCTAAAGCACGTGCCCGGTAACGTCCGCTAGGGTAGTGGCCCGTGATCAGCGCAAGCAAGCCCGGCACGCTCTCTTCTGGCAAGAGGCGGTCGCTGATATCCTCGCCGGGAAAGGCTTCCTGATGCATCTGTGTGCGCATATCGCCCGGATCGACCCAGTAGACGCGCCATTCTGGATTCTCGGCGGCGAGGATGTTTGAGAGCTGCTCCAGCGCGGCCTTGCTCGAACCGTAGCCCCCCCAGCCTTCGTATGCTTCAACGGCGGCATCGCTGGTAATATTAATTATGCGTGCACCCGGTTTTATTTGCGACCGTAATGCTTGTAGGAGTGCGAGCGGTGCGATGACATTGTTACGGTAGACCTCTTCCAGGGCGGCGAGGGGATAGTCGAGCAGGCGCGGCTGCGGGCTGGGTCCAAGAACGCTGGCGTTATTAATGATGACATCGACACCACCCAGGCTTTGGGCAGCGTTGACAAGTGCCTGGCGATGTTTCGCATCGGTTACATCACCGTGAAGAGCAATCGCGCGTGTCGTTGCAGCGAGTTCAAGCTGAGCAGTCGTCAGGGGCTGCTTCCCCTGTGTCCCGCGTGCATCTATAATCAAGTTCCAGCCGTGCCGGGCAAGCTGGCGAGCCAGGGCAAGGCCGAGGCCGCGTGAAGCGCCGGTAATCAAGGCAGTGGCGTTGAGAGAAGGTATCATGTACGTTCGCTCCTTGTTTCTATAGCTTTAGAGCAGAGGATTCAATGTCCAGCCTCCACCCTATCAATTTTCAGTATCCACTATAGACGAAATCCGACAACGCTACATCGCACAAGAGGACAGCATGCAAACTGTTCTTTTGGGTAGTCAATCTTCATCGCGACTCCCTGCAAAGCAGATTCTTCCTCCTTAATAATAGACTCCCTGACTCTTTAGAAATAAAGAAGATCTCTAGATTCTGCAGCAATGTCGTGCTTGACATCTTCTATGCATGTGAGCAACTATATATCCAATCAACACGCGTTGCTTGCTCAACAACAATAGGAGACATAATGACAGCGCCGTTACACCCTCAAACTCAACTATATCTAGATCGCTTACATTCTTTAGGTGCACTATCCACGTACCGGTTCTCGCCCTCAGAGGCAAAAGAAGGCTTTGAGAGCATGGTGCTATCTGGTGGCCCGCCAGAGCCGCTGGCTTCGGTTGAAGATAGAACAGTTCCTGGACCAAACGGGAACATACCTGTTCGCATCTATACACCAGAAGGGGAGGGGCCATTCGGCGTGCTGCAATACATGCACGGTGGAGGATGGGAGGTTGGTTCGAGATTCGCCTATGATCCCGTTTGCCGCACAATCGCATATCGCGCGAAGTGCATCGTCATCTCGGTTGACTATCGCCTCACACCAGAATTTGTGTATCCAGTACAGGTCAATGAGTGCTATAGCGTCCTACAGTGGATTGCCGAATACGCGCGTACGTTTGGGGGTGACCCGACACGCATCGCAGTCGGTGGTGATAGCGCGGGCGGCAATCTGACGGCGGTGATGACATTGAAAGCACGCGACGAGCGAGGTCCCACACTAAAATTTCAGTTTCTGATTTACCCGGTCACCGATTACTGTCAGCCAGAAAGCGCATCGTATCAAGAGTTCGCTAATCAATATTTCCTGACCGCGCGCGACATGAAAAACTTCTTCGACCTCTATCTACCTCACGGATTCGATAGAGACGATCCACATATATTCCCCTTGCGCGCAAAAGACTTAAGCAGCCTGCCCCCAGCTCTGATTATCAATGCCGATCATGATGTACTGCTAGATGATGGAGTTGCCTACGCTAATCGCTTGAAGCAAGCAGGCATACCAGTGCAGCACACCATTTATCCCGGCATCATCCATACCTTCATTAATCTACGTGGACAGTTGGATCAGAGCAATGTGGCGCACGATGAAATAGCAGCCGCACTACGAGCTGCTTTCGCGTAGCGATGATCAGGCTAAAGCAGTGTATGCAAGAAACTTACAGTCTGCTGCACTAGCAGATCATAGTAGCGTTCAGAGAGCACTTCACTCTTCTGGCTGTACAAGACATTCTCCGTTCCTGGCATTGCAGTACCGGAAGTAGCATCTTCAAGCTCTTGCTCAGCCAGGGCGGCTGGCGTACGGTCGATTGGCACGACGAATTCGCCCGTCAGGTAGCCGTCGTAGCCGATCTCGCGCAATGTCTGGATATACGCCCGCCAATCGATTGTCCCCCACCCCGGTGGATAGCCGTTGTTATCGGCCACGTGAAAATCGACCAGGTAGGATGCCGTCTGCTTGATCGCGACAACGGGATTGGACTCCTCGATATTCAGATGAAAAGTATCCAGCACAACGCCCATATTCAAGCCAACCTCTTGAGCCAACAGAATGGCCTGCTCGTGCCGATTGATAAAGTAGGTCTCATAGCGGTTGAGCGGCTCAATGCCTGGACGTATGCCCTTCTCGCCAGCGTAATAGGCAACCTCGCGCAACCCATCAACAGCCCAATGCCACTCATCCCGAAAGCTCCCCATCGGCGTAACCTTCCCCATCGTCGAGGGCACGATACACAGAATTTCGCCGCCAAGTCCCGCCGCCAGATCCACACAATCTTTCATATATTTGACAGTGCCATAGCGCACATACGCATCTTCATGAATCAGGTCGCGCCCCGCTGTCATAAACGTAGCCGCGCCCCAGCACGCAATGTTGTATTGTTGTAGCAGCGAATGCACCCGCGCAACATCATAGCGCGCAGGCTCTCCCACGATCTCAAGCCCACCATATCCAAAGCGCACCAGCCGTTTCAGCGTCGCCTCAATCGGCTCAGCCCGCATCCAATTGTGCATACCAAGCTTCATTGTGTATCTCCTTGTTTCTATCTTCGCTATCTTTGATCGACAGTTGCTTGTATACTACAGATGGTTACACAATACTATAGGCAGGTATAACATAGAAAAGCTGCAATGTAAATGCTCTGAGAGGGGAATATGATGGCAGATAACTATACTTTCAACGGACTTGGCATGAATCTGGGGAATTTATCGCGCCTCTCCCATGCACGCACACGTTCTATAAGTGCGGAGAATCGCAGCGGAGAGAAAGGCCAGGGTGGGCGAGCGAGTGAGGGGACAGGCGCAAATGCCGCACACGACCTGGGATTGGGCTGGAAGGTCTCGCCTTCTCTCGTCCTCGCGCCGCAGAGCACGACAAACCTCGCCACTATTTCAGGATCAGGGGCTATTCAGCATATCTGGCTCACAACCTTTCCGACGAATTGGCGTCGCCTGATCTTGCGCGCCTATTGGGACGATGAGCAGCATCCCTCTCTTGAGACTCCGCTTGGCGATTTCTTTGCCAATGGCTGGTGCGAGCGTTGCAACGTGAATTCGTTGCCCATTGCCGTGAATCCAGCGGGAGGCATGAACTCTTATTGGGAGATGCCTTTCCGTCAAGGTGCACGCCTGACGATCGAAAATCTTGCCAATGAGGAAGTTGTGCTCTACTATCAGGTTGATTACGTGTTGACTGAAGTTCCCAAAGACGTGGGATATTTTCATGTGCAGTGGCGGCGGAGCAATCCTCTAGCTTACAAGCAGGTGCATGCGTTGCTAGATCGTGTTCAAGGTCATGGTCACTATGTTGGCACCTATATCGCCTGGCAAAGCAATACAACGGGTTGGTGGGGCGAGGGCGAGATCAAATTCTACCTGGATGGCGACCAGGATTTCCCGACTATCTGTGGTACTGGAACAGAAGATTACTTCGGTGGTGCCTGGAACTTCGAGCAGCCTTCGGGTCAATATGGCAGCTACTCCACGGCCTTTCTGGGCCTGCCCCAGGTCATCAAACCCGATGGCCTCTATCGCAGCCAGCAACGCTTTGGTATGTACCGCTGGCACATCATGGACCCCATCCGCTTCGAGACAGATCTACGCGTCACTATTCAAGCTCTGGGCTGGCGCAGCGGAGGTCGTTACCTGCCACTCCAGGACGACATCGCCTCCGTCGCCTTCTGGTACCAGAGCGAACCACATATTCCGTTCCCAACACTTCCCGGCATTGACGAATTAGAGGTAATTTAGCTACCATTTGATAAGATGAACATGTAGTTCTTGATAGATTGGATAAATAGACCAATGAAAGAAACTCATCAAGCAACACCAACACCTATAGGAACGCGTCAGAGGCGCAGGAAAAGTGGACAGACAGTAATTCTCGTCGGACTTCTCCTTGTCGTGATAGTAGGAGCCGTTTTATATAGTCAGCGAACGGGGATTCTTTCATTGCTGACAGGTTCAAGCTCGCCGCAGACGAACGCATCACCTGCTACATTGAACCTTCCAAACGGCTTCCACGTAAACATCTTCGCGCAGAATGTGTCCAGCCCCCGCTTCATCACCTTTAGCCCTGATGGCACTCTCTTCGCTACTGAGCGTGGTAGCGGGAACATTATAGCCCTACCTGATGCGCAGCACAACGGCAAGGCAAGCGAGAAGCGCGTCATTGCCAGCGGGCTCAATGATCCAACAAGCCTGGTTTTCTATAAAGACGCGCTCTATGTCGGCGAGGCATCGCAGGTGACGCGGTTCACATTTGATACGCAGTGGAAGGTGACGGACAAGCAGGTGATCGTGCCGAATCTGCTCACGGGCGGCAATCATGTGACGCGTACAGTCCTGGTGGGACCGGATGGAAACTTGTACGTCTCGATGGGCTCAACCTGCAACGTCTGCAACGAGACGGATGCAAAGCGGGCGACGGTCCAGGTGTATCGATTGGATAGTAGCGGCGGGCGACTCTACACGAAAGGCTTGCGCAACGCAGTAGGGATGGCGATCAATCCCTGGAATCAGCAGATATGGGTCACCAACAATGGACGCGATCTGCTGGGCGACGATGTGCCGCCTGAGACTCTATTAACTTTGCAGGACCTATTATCTTGCATAGTCTTGATGAAGCACAAGTTCCGGTAGCTGTACGCTTCCTCTCCGCAAAATTATAGACACCCTTAAAAAGCTTGGGGAAAGAATATGAATCAGAAATATCTCGATCTTCAACGTCAACTATCAATAAAGCGAATCATTATCGATGGAAGCATTCTCAGCGTGTTAACGGGGCTTCTTGTTATTGGCTCAATGTACTACAACGCTGAAATCTTTCATGATGATTATCCGTCTGATATTCAAGAAAAGGCTGGACCAATGAGCCAACATGCGAAAAGGCAACGTCGTTTCGTTTCACTCCCTTTATTGTTGCTCGTATTTGGTATGCCGACCTACTCCACCTTCAAGTTGAAGCGACAGAATCATGGTACCTTGTCGTTTCTTGCCGCGTTCCTCAATGCCTATGCAGTTACTATATGTTTCAATCTTTTTGACCTACTCGTTCTCGATTATCTGGTTGTGATTAAATGGCAGCCAGATTTTGTTGTGCTCCCAGGAACAGAAGGCATGGGTTCATATCATGACTACTCCTTTCATTTCGTTGGATTCCTTAAGGGCTTAGGAATTGGACTTGTTACTAGTCTTCTAATTGCCTCTTTCACTAGTCGCTCGTGGAAGAAGACATAGTGAAGGCTAATGTTGGAAGCCATTGATAGAAAGAAGGTGCGTTTCTAATCCTTGATAGCTGAGTTAACTACGATATTGAGACGGTAGTTGGCATGAGTGAGTAGTACCTCTAAAAAGTCATTGAGCGCGTTCTGGTCAATCACTTCCAGCTTCAGCAAATAGCAGACACTCCCTCCAGCGATACGGTGGCATTCACGCACCTCCTCCCTGCTTTGGATGAGCTGGAGGAAGCTCTGGTGCTGGTTGGTATTCATGAGCACATCTACGTAGGCAAGCATCTTTGGCGCAATTTTCTGTTGATCCACACGGATGGTGTATCCGAGAATAATCCCTTCATCTTCCATACGGCGTACTCGCTCGGCAACTGCTGGCGCGGTCATATGAACCAGTTCGGCGAGTTTGCGCATAGAAAGACGGCTGTTCTCTCGCAAAGCCTGTATAATGGCTCTATCGGTTGTGTCCATAGAAGTCTCGTGACAACTGTTTAGCAGCAACGCCTCTTTTCCTTACAAATGGAAAGAAAAGAGGATCACTGCTTTCTCTTTTTTCTGTACATTATTCTTGGGATATTTTACTATTTTAGCACAGAAGCAGTTAAAGACATTCTGATCGAAAGTAGGAAAGAGCTAATGCAGATCCATTTTTTGCGCCATGCCACCCTGGTGCTCAGCATTGACAATCTCACTCTCCTGGTTGATCCAATGCTCAGCCCACTTGAAGCGATGGAGCCGATCCCCAATGCAGGCAATCAGCGGCGTATCCCTATGGTGCCACTACCACTCTCCAATGAAGAGTTGCGGCAGATGCTAGGAGGCATTGATGCTGTTTTAGTAACACATACTCATCTCGATCATTGGGATGCAAGCGCACAAAGCATGCTGCCGAAGTCTCTGCCTCTGCTTTGCCAGCCAGAGGACCAGAAAGCACTTAAGCAAGCTGGTTTCTTGCAGGTTCTACCTGTGACTGAGCATCTCACATGGCGTGGACTTGAGATAGATCGTACCGGAGGACAACATGGGACGGGTGAGGTCGGCCAAAGGATGGGTCCAGTCTCTGGCTTTGTGTTGCGAGCCAAAGGAGAACCGGTGCTCTATATTGCAGGCGATACGATCTGGTGTTCAGAAGTTGAGCAAGCCTTAGAACAGTTCTCTCCTGATGTGGTTATTCTCAACGCCGGAGCTCCCACCTTTGTTACTGGGGGCGGTCCCATTACAATGGACGAGGAAGATGTTTGTCAGGTGTGCCGAAGCATTCCGGAGGCAAGAGTCATCGCGGTGCATATGGAAACGGTCAATCACTGCCGCCTCACCCGTGCTGCCTTGAAAACAAAAGTAGAGGCAGAAGGGTTAGAGAAGCAAGTGAGCATTCCCCAGGATGGAGCTACACTTACATTCTCAGCATGATCAACCCGAAAAGGAGAAGATTTCCTATCGGGAGAGGAAGATCCAAAACGTACTAAAAACGGGTTGACTTAGAGCACTCTAAGTAGTGTATGCTAGAGGCATGTCAAGTGATATTACAGTTAGACCAGAAGCAACTTTAACCATTAAGCAAATGGCTGCTCTGAGCGGTATGAGCGAATACACGCTGCGCTACTACGAGAAGATTGGGCTCATCAAGCCGATTGCCCGCGATGGGAGTAGCGGTCATCGACGTTATAGTGCAGATACGACACAGGTAGTGGAGACGCTGTCGTGTCTGCGCGCCAGCGGCCTTTCCCTCGACGAAATGCGGCAGTATTTACGGCTGAGGGAACGTGGGAACGAAGCGGCGGCTGAGCAAAAAGCGCTGTTTTTAGCGCACGCCGAAGAAGTAGCGGATCAAATCCGTCAACTTGAAATACGGCAACGTTTTCTGAGTGGCAAGGTTGCGTACTGGGATGCACGTCTGAACGGCGACATGAAACTGGCGGAGCAGATCGCTGCTCAGAACCAGGAGATCGCTAAAGATCTGAAATAACTCATTACAAAGAAGGATTTTATGACGAAGATATGGTTTATTACTGGTACATCAAAGGGTTTCGGACGTGTGTGGGCAGAGGCGGCGCTTGAACGCGGTGATAAGGTCGCGGCAACCGCGCGTAACGTAGAGAGCTTGCAAGAGCTTAATGAAAAATACGGGGATAACGTCTTGACGCTGGCCCTGGATGTCACCGACAAAACCGCCGTAGATAGGGTGGTGAAGCAGGCACATGATCACTTCGGCCGCCTGGATGTCGTTATCAATAATGCTGGCTATGGGCAATTCGGCACAATGGAAGAAATAAGCGAGCAAGAAGCGCGCGACCAGTTAGAGACGAATTTGTTGGGCGCGTTGTGGGTGACACAGGCGGCGTTGCCCTATATGCGTGAACAGGGCAGCGGGCACATCATCCAGGTCTCAAGTATCGGTGGTGTCAATGCTTTCCCTTACATCGGTATGTACCACGCAAGTAAATGGGGGCTTGAGGGTTTTAGTCAAGCACTTAACCAGGAGGTGCAACCACTGGGCATAAAGGTAACCCTTGTAGAGCCAATCGGCTATACAACTGACTGGGCGGGCCCTTCAGCAAAGTTTGCTAAGCAGCTCCCAGCATATGACCATGTACGAGAGGCCAATAAGGCTCGCCGGGGCTCGTCTGTTCGTGGGAATCCAGAGGCAACTGGACCGGTCATGCTAAAACTGGTCGATATGGAGCAGCCCCCACTCCGTCTCTTCTTAGGGAAGGGAGCGAATGAAATGCTTCATACCGAGTACGAAAAGCGCTTGGCCGAGTGGGACAAGTTCAAAGAGCTCAGCGAAGAAGCACACGGAGAATAAGAGTAGCTCAATGGAAGGAGTTGCAAGCTTGCAACTCCTTCTTGGGGTCGTGATTTCCTCTTCCTCTACGGTTATTTCTGCGTCTTATTTCCTATAGTGTGGAGACTATCTAGTAAGGCAGCAGGCTCTAAGCGACGAGTATGGTCCTCATGAACAAAGGCCAGGCGGATTATCCCCTCCTGATCGATGATGAATGTTCCAGGCATTGGGAGTTCCCATGACTGATCGCCATTGAACGTTGGTACGTCCGAACCAATGCTCGTGTAGAGAGCACGGAATTGATCCTGGAGAGCAAAGACGATTTTGTACTGGCGTGCGATAGTGTTGCCGACATCACTCAAAACCGTGAAGGTCAACTCCTTCTTCTCAACGGTTGATAAAGAGTTATCGGGCGTTTGCGGCGAAATAGCCACCAACGTTGCTCCCAACTCTTGTATCTGCGGCAGAATATTTTGATATGCATGAAGTTGCAGGTTACAGAAAGGACACCATTCTCCGCGATAGAAGGTAACAACAGCGGGACCATTTCGAAGAAGCTCAGAAAGCGTCACCGACTTACCAAAGACATCAGGTAGTGTGAAGTTAGGCGCTTTCGCTCCTACTTTCAAACTATCTTTCGCAATATCTGTTTGAACGAGAGTCTCAATGCTTTTGTAAAAAGTTGTCATTAGCTCAGGAGGTAACTGCCCGGCAGTCTGAGCCAGAAACACCTCAATTTGTTTCTGAAGAGTTTCGCTTGGAACTTGATCTTTCGTCGTCATAGGTTTACCCCTTATTCTTGTCGTCAAATTAGTTCTTAAACAGTGTTAGTGATCCTAAAAAGTACACTGTGCGCGAGTAGTTGCAGGAGATCCAAACGTTTTTGCAACTTCATGTGCTTGGGATGTAGCAGCTGCACGAGCACTTGTCGCATCGGGCGTAAGCATTGTTGGTTGGAAGCGGATAGTCGTGATATCAGTAATCCCGATGAAGCGTAACCAATCATCAAAGTAGGTCGAGTGGAAGTCGCGCCCGAAAGCTGGACTCACACCAGGAGAGTAGATGGCGCTGGTGTAGATGACGGCAGCCTTTTTGCCAGTGAGTAAGCCGGTATAGCCAAGCCGAGGATCGAGGCGGAAAAGCAGACCTGGCTGCGTGATGATGTCGATGTACTGTTTGAGCACATAGGGAATGCCAGCGTTCCACATCGGAACCGAGAACAGATAACTGTCGGCCGCATTGAAACGATTGAAGGTTGCCACGATTTCCGACCAGGCTTTGGCTTCGGGACCAACAGGTGTTCCGCCGCCAGCAATTGCCGCCTTCGCCCCGACTTTCACGCTGTCGAAGGCAATCAATGGCTCTGACCATAGATTCAAGGTTTCGATACTAACATCAGGATTAACAGCACGGTACGTTTCCAGGAAGGCATCAGCGAGACGTAACGACTCAGAAACCTCCTTAGAATTTGGAGAGGCTGCAACGTGCAGTAAAGTAGACATAGTGAAGTCCTTTCGAGCGTGTTTTGAATCATACGTAGAGAGAAAGCAGTGAGGGAAGCTTTCCCAGGAGAGATCTCATGGTGCCTCTCCTCGGGCTCACAGCTTCACAGCGGAGTTATTTGCCCCTCACCGACTGAGACCGGCGCTTTGTCGTATTGTGACAGTTGGAGACCGCTATTGTTCTGAATCTAAAAGCAGAGTATCACGGAATGCGGGTGTGTTGATAAGTCGGCGTAACATAAGTGTCTGGTCAGGAGGAGCAAGGAAGGGCTGTTCGCGAAAAACGGCGGCATGCTGCTGTTCAATGAGAGAGTCGATTGCTTCGGCTCGACTGGGAGCAAGTTCCGAGATCTGTCCGAGTCGCTCACGAGTGAATCGGCGGTAATCAGGATCAATATAGCCTTGCTCGACAAACGAACGAGTTTTGCGGGCACAGCGGCAGGGGTTTGACTGATTGACGAGGCCGCATTTGTTGTTCATATAGTTATAGAGATCATGGCGTGCACGGGTAAGCAATTGGCGGAAGTTGCTGGGCGAAAGGTCCATGAGCTCTGCTCCAAGCTCACTCTTGACTCCAAACAACTCTCCTAGAATGTAGACCAGCCGTTGCCGCTGATCCAGACAGAGGAGCATAGCCTTCGTACACCCAATTTTTGCTTCCTCAATGAGCACTGGAAGGGGAAGAGATCCGTTCGCGGGATCAGGCAGCGTCTGATCAGGAAGCTCATCCATCACCATTCCGAGTTCGGAGAACGTGACTTCTACTTGCTTGTGTTTGAGATTGAGGATATGATTGACCACAATGCGATAGAGCCATGTTCTGAAGCTACTTCTGCTCTGGAAGGTGCTGAGCTTCGTAAGCATTTTGAGCAGCGCCTCTTGTGTGATATCCTCTGCTTCCTCGCGCTTGCGAACCATGCGAACGGCGATATTAAAAATCCAGGCTTGATGCCGTTGGATAAGTTGTTCGAGCGCATCCCAGTCCCCATCGCGGGCCTGAGCCACAAGGCTCTCATCCGTGACATCGGGAATGACCGTTTCAGTGAATGGATTATACATAGCATACTCTTTCTTAGCAAAAAGGTTCTTTGTCGTGAATTTCTTGTCTCTTATAAACGGAGACATGCCTGACTTATATTTGTGACAGTTCTTAGAAAGGAGGGAGTGCTGAAAACGTTTTTAAGAAAAGTGTAAAACGTTCATTCAATCAACGTGCATACAGTATAATATAGTTTAGTTATTGTTATGAAGCATAAGAGTGCGCAGACGCAATTCTCAAAGAGAGATATGTGTTCGTAACAAGAAAGGACCCTTAAGCAAATATGCAAGAACGTACTCAGCGCAGGGCACTGGTGCTTGCATCTCTTGTATTAGCAACGATGCTGGCACTGTTAGGAAATTTGTGGTTGGAGACTGGCACTGTCAAAGCAGCAGACCCAACTACGTATAGTAATCCAGTCATTCAAACTAACTTTCCTGATCCTGATGTTATTCAGGCAAACGGACAATATTATGTTTATGCTACAAATGGTAATAACGAGAACATCCAGATTGCTCGTTCTGCTGATCTCATTAATTGGACACAACTTCCCGACGCGCTACCAACTGTTGGTTCCTGGGCTAAAGGTGGTCTAGGTTTAACGTGGGCTCCGGGTGTCATTCAGATTGGTGACCAGTACAACATGTATTATGTTTCTCGTGACATACAATCAGACAAGCAGTGCGTGGGAGTTGCGACTAGTGCAAGTCCTGAAGGTCCCTTCAAAGATGCAAATGATCACGCTTTTGTATGTCAGGCAGATCAGGGTGGAACAATTGACCCCAGTGCCTTCTACGATGGTGACACGCTCTACCTCTATTTCAAGAATGATGGAAACTGCTGTAGCTTACCAGTGCATCTTTATGTCCAGCAACTATCATCTGATGGGCTGAGCCTGGTAGGAGATCCTACCTCTCTGGTACAGAATGACCAACAATGGGAGGGTAATCTAGTCGAGGCACCCTACATGTTCAAGCATAATGACAAGTACTACCTCTTCTTTTCTGCCAACAACTATGCCGATGGTAGTTACGCAACTGGATATGCACTCTGCCAGAGTGCGACAGGACCCTGCCAGCAAGCAGCAGAGAATCCTATTCTGTCCAGCGATTCTAAGCAGACTCCACCTCTTATTGGACCAGGAGGCGAAACGCTGATTCAAGTGGGGGATCAAACATGGATGTTGTATCATGAATGGAATGTCAATGCTGACGGGAGCCAGGGAGATGCCCGCTATATGGCTGTCGACAAGGTAAATTGGCCAGATGACAAGCCAGTTGTCGCGGTCAATGGAGCAACACCCGCTAACTAGGTGCTTGATAAAAGTGAATGCTTCATCTGTCTCGATGATGTGCTTTTGGATGTTATCAATGGGATGAAGATAGGCGCACAGAGTCTTCTGTGCGCCTATCTTCATAAGTATTTACGCTGAGTAGGTAATTCGATAGATGATGCCCGCACCGTCGTCGCTGATATAGAGGGAGCCATCGGGGGCAACGGTGAGGCCAACGGGTCGGCCGTGGACGCTGTCTTTGTTCTCCAGCCAACCCGTGGCGAAGTCCTGAACGGAGCCGGAGACCTCGCCGGAGTCGTTGAGGGGAACGAAGACGACTTTGTAGCCTGTGGGCACGCTGCGATTCCAGGAGCCGTGGAAGGCGACGAACATCCCATGATACTGCTTAGGAAATTGGGGTGCGTTGTAGAAAGCGAGTCCCAGGGGCGCGGAATGAGCTTGCATCTTGACGAGCGGCTGAAGAACGCCTTTGCAGTCGCCTTGATGGCCGTAGTCAGGATCGATGATCGAGCCCGCGTGGCAGCGCGGCCAACCGGCATCGCCGCCGTCCTTGAGCGCGTAGAGAGTGTAAGAGGCGTAGATACTGATCGTAATCGAGGACGCCGGTGCCAGCCGGAGTTACTGTTCCATCGGGACGCCTATCTTTGGCGTGGGCAACGACAATATCTGTTCCAAGAAGGGCAAATGCTTCATCTAGAATGTTCGGTAGTTTCTGGACGCTATCAGGAGAAAACAGGTTGGCAGGATCGATGACTACTTTGAGGCGTGGAGAGCGCAGAGTATCAAGGAGGAGGCGGGCGCGAGGAGCCGAATAAACAACATTGGCCTGCTCCGGCTCAAAAGCGAGGATAACGTTCTCATCTTCGGCGATCTGTAGCGCCTGCTCCATGACCGAGCAGAGGTCCGTCCAGGCACTTTCAGAGCTATTGTCAGGATGCCAGCGCCACATGTCGGTTGCATCGCGGGTGCCGGTGCAGAGCGTGATAATCGAGGTTCCCATACCTTTACATGCGGCGACAAGCATACGCAGATGCAGCAAGCCAGCCTTGCGTACGTTAAGGTCAGGATGAATCATGTTATAGGTGCCGGATAGAGCATTTATTGTGATGCCACGCGCAACAGTCTCTCTACGAATACGCTCGATAAGAGCAGGCCCGATGCTATCAGGCAGCGTTGGCAGCCCAGCACACGACATGTTAAATTGGACATGATGCAGTCCATAGTTGACGATAGCATCCAGGTTCTCCTCTAGTGTTGAACGATAAAACGTTCTAGCAAATATTCCGGGCATCATAAGCTTTACACGCCTCCTGTGGCATCTGAGAGCTGCACTCGATTACCAGTTTCAGCCGAACGGGCGATGGCAACCATCGCGCGCATGGCCGCTATCCCCTCTTCTACATCAGCTCCGCGCATAGGCAAGCTCTGCAGAATAGTATCGGTCATGCCTTCAAGTTGGAGCTTGTAGAAGTGGGCATCTTCACCTAAGATACGATGATACTGGCCGTCGCGGGTCGAGAAGCATTCGACCTCGCTGGAGCGGAAATACCAGGGATTGTAGGTCTTGCCGACAACACTGCCATGCTCGCCGTAGATCTGAAAGCCCTCGTGCCAGTCCATACGCACGGCAATGGTCAGATCAAGATGTCCGACGCTGCCATCAGCGAACTCCAAAGCGACGAACCAGCAGTAAGCCCCAAATTTCTCGACTAGCTTAGCTTCGACGCTCACGATCTCGCCGCCCAGGAAGCGGGCGGTATCAACCAGGTGGCTGCCGTGAGTGAGCAGATAGTAACGGCGCTTGTCAGCTTTGGGATCGTTCGTCGGCCGTTTGGCCTGGGTACTGGTGACCATGACCGGTTGCAGGTTATCGGTCTGAGTGTAACGATAGCTTGAATCGCAGTACCAGGCTTTGAGAGCTAGAAGTTGCCCCATCTCTTCGCGTATAAAGCGCTGGGCGAAGGCGATGCCGGGATCAAAGCGTTTCATCGTGCCAACCTGCAAGATGCGCTTTGACTGCTGCACTCGTTCGCGCAGTTGCTCACACTCTTCGATGGTTACTCCTAACGGCTTCTCGACCAGGACGTGTTTGCCAGCCGCAAGAGCTTGCAGGGCGGCCTCGACATGAAACGGGTCGGCAGTTGCAACGATCACCACCTCCACAAGTGGATCATCTAACATCTGTTGATAATCTAAATAGCTCACCCGTGGTTCGTGAATAGCCGCCATCCTCGTCACAAGATCTTCAGCCCGATCGCAGATCGCATAGAGCTCTGTATTCCGCCCTCTACGACAAGCCTCCAGATGTGCCGCCTGAGCAATCGGCCCACAGCCCAACACACCTATCCGCAGCAGACGTGATTCCTTCTTTACCAATACTACCTCCGCAGTAGAGTATCCATCACCCTTATACAGCACAGTATACATTTTCCGTACACAAAACGTGTAGTTTTTAGAATGCATTTTCTAGTAATGCGGCATACGGACAGATAATACTTTTTGCCTTTTTAATCTGGCCATGTCCTAGAGCTTGCTGATTGGATCAGCCAAATCCACGCTTCAGCACTGCATACTTCTGGCTGGATGTATTTGTCAAAAATCATTATCGCTACACGCATACTATCACTAATGACCCGATCAAGTCAGAGCAATTGAGTGCTTAAGTGATTTTCTTCAATATAGAAGTGAACTGCCTCACAGCGTTTTCAAGCGATCTCTACTATACTGCATGTAATAGAGATAAAAAGTTGCCGAGCTACAATCAGACGAACCCGAAAAGCGGGTTGGAGATTTCACAACTTATTTCGTCCACGCTATTAATCTAATCAAAAAAATTACCGCTTCTGGCTTCTAAAAAAAGAATAGACATTCAAGGAGGGACAAACAATGGCACATATAAAATATCTCAACTCTGAGCAGACAAAAGTTATCGGATCTATCAAACGCGGAATGCAGCTTGTTCGTAGCCAGTTCGTATATCTACAGGAACATCCAGAGCTTGCCCCCAGAAATTATCGCCAGCTTAGCCGTATTAACCTCAAGTTGGAGACAATGAGCCGCCTCCAACCAGCCAGAGTAGATGCCAACAGTGTTTACGCCATCCTTGATGAACTCTCTTCTATCGTTTGGAACCTGCAAAACGTGGCCTAGATTTTTTTGAAGTAAAAAGATTGAGAGGGACAAGAAACGTATCCCTTCTTGTCCCTCTCTTTTAATCTTTGATTTTGCCTCCGCGTAGCGACAATTCCTTGCGTGTCAACCGCGATCTAGCGGTTTGGGGTCCTCCCCTCGCCTCATAGGCCCGCGTAGCGACAATCCCTCGCGGTTGTTGCTGTTGAGATAGGAGGAGAGGAAAGAGGCGAAGGGAAGCGTTTGCCTGGGAAGATGGGAGTAGAGCGAGTTTACGGGCGCAATTGAGATTTGGCCCCTACCGGGGCCACCCGGCAATAGAATTGCTTGAGTGGAGGGGAAGCGTCCGTCTTTTCGCCTGCCTCCCATCTTCTCGTGCAAAAGGAAGTGTTCACCCACTCTTTTTCGCCTTATCTCAACTGCATTGACCACAAGGGATTGTCGCTACACGGGCTTGTGAAGCGAGAGCACGACAACAACCGCAAGGGATTGTCGCTACGCGAGCATGACCATCTACTATTCGCGGCCCAGTATTCGATTCATTACGCCGCCGAGTTCTGTGACACAATCGTCAGCCACAGCTTGCCGCCGCCATCCAACATGAGCATCGGGCCGCACCAATATACAGCCGCTCTCGTCCACCTCTCTCAGACGTGCCCAGTCGTCGTAGGTATCTAAGACTTCGCGTCCGGGTCCAATGATGAAGCAGGAAATTTCTACGCCGGTACGTGCTGAGATTTCTTCTGCCGCCGCCTTCCAGGCATCACCACCAATACCAGTAAGGAGAGTGAAGCGCCTGTTGCCCGCCAGGTCCAGCGTGCTCACCTTCTTACCCTCATACTCTAGCCAGCAGTGGGGCAAGCGCGCGCCCGGCCAGGTTGTAGCCTGATAGTAGAGCTCCCGGTCACGAATATAAGCAGGCTCAGGCGTTCCATCAGCGACTACAGCAGAGGAGGCGTAACGCTGATTGAGCTCAACTCCATGACAGTTAAACTCGTAGTTCTTAAGTTCGATTGCCTTGCGCAGCTTCTCTCGCTGCTCGGCACCACGCGGCGTACTCGCTTTGCGCCTCTCCATACCGGCACGCATCTGCTCAGCATCTTTGGCCTCGTTGAAGCCAAGCGATTCGTAGATTGGGCCGAACTGCTCAATGCTCTTGTTTGCGCGCTGGACGATCTGCTTGCCGATGGGCTGTCGCTCGGCGTTGTAGGTCTCTAGCAATGATGCGTCGGCCTTGCCTTGCAGCACCAGGGCAAGCTTCCAGGCAAGGTTATAAGAATCCTGAATAGAGGTGTTCGAGCCGAGTCCGTTGGAGGGCGGATGGCGGTGAACGGCATCGCCCAGACAGAATACGCGTCCATTTGAATACTGTGTTGCGTACAGATTGTTGACGCTCCAAAGGGATGTGGAGCGGATCTTGATGGGAATAGTGTCATCGCCAATCAGATTATGAGCGATCTTGATCGCGGCCTCGTCATCGACGTTAAGCGGTGGATCGTTGATGTCGTAGCCCCAGATAATGAGCCATTCGTCCCAGGGGCGCACCATGCGAATAGTTCCCATGCCGATGCCGCCGATGTTAGATCCGGGCTGTAGCACCCAATAGAGCACGCCCGGTCGATTCACGACGTATTTGGAGAGGTCGGCAGAGAAGACGATGTTCATGCTGCCCGCAACATCCATCTGACCCTCAGTGGGCAGGCCAATATCTTTCGCAATCACGCTGCGGCCACCATCGCAGCCAAGCAGGTATTTCGCTCTGATCTGATAGACGCTTCCCTCGACACGGTCACTTACCGTGGCAGTCACGCCGTCAGCATCCTGTTCCAGCGATAGGTACTCGGTGTCGAAACGAACTCGCGAGCCACTGGCGGCGGCATGGCTCAGCAGGATCGGCTCCATAATTGTCTGTGGGCAATCACAGATAGACGAGGGGCTTGCGAGCGTGTAGTCCGCCAGCCGACTTGGATGCGTTCCCCATGTACGTAAACGGGCGAACTCCTCTCCAGCCAGGCTCTCGCAGAACACATTGTTGCCCATAAGCTCCTGTGGTGTTGCCTTCTCGATGACATCCTCTTCGATGCCCATGTCGCGAAAGATCTCCATCGTACGCTGATTTGTAATATGCGCTCGCGGCGTATTTGCCGTCCAGCGGTACTTGGTGAGCATGATATTGTTCACACCATACTTACTCAGGAAGAGCGCGGCTGATCCGCCAGCCGGGCCGCTTCCAACAATGAGAACGTCTGTCTCGATCTGTGAGTTCATTCTCGCCTCCAATTTTCTTTCTCGCTCGCCTTCATACTACCGCGTAGCGACGACCCTCGCGGTTGTCGTGCTCTCTCCCCGACAGTAACCCCATCGAGAGCCCGCAGCTTTAGCAGGCGAACGCGCGCTTTAGCACGCCGGTCCTCTTGCATCTACAACTCTTTTGAGAGGAGAAGAGGTATTGCAGTATGAACAAGGAGAGGTCCGCTGGCATAAACGGGACCGGCGTGCTAAAGCGCGCGTTCGCCTGCTAAAGCTGCGGGCTCTCCATTTCACCTCCTTTTCTGTCAACGCGGGTATCAATTGAAGCGAATCGGTCACTATACACTAGCCTTCTCCGGAAGAGGGGCAAGGTGGAAATCGTAGCTCATGGTATAGAAGGGCACGTCCATTTTCTTGCCGTCCGGAGCGATGCCGGGCTCGTGGCGATCGAAGCTTGTAATCAAAGAACTTCTGACGCCGAAGACGGAGTCCGAGTCGAGGTACTGATCACCATCTTTGAAGACGTGAGTGATAAGGGTTTTGTAGCCAGGCACAGTGATCATAAAGTGTACGTGTGCCGGGCGCATGGGGCTACGCTTCGCAGCATGTAGCAGATCTCCCACCGGCCCGTCTTCGGGAATGGGGTAAGCCTCCGGTCTCACCGACCAGAAATAATAATATCCCTCTTTGTCGGAGTAGAGATGACCCCGGCCGTAGACTTGCGCGGATTCTTTGTGCTGTATATCGTAGAAGCCGTTATCATCGGCCTGCCAGATTTCGATGTGCGCACCAGGTAGCGGCTCGCCCGTGGTGGACATCACTCTGCCCTGCATATAGCATGGCTCGCCGGAGGCTCCATTTGCTATATCATCGCCATTTTGAAACAGGGGCGAGCCTTCGGTAAAGAAGGGGCCAAAGACCGTGGATGCCGTCGCATCAGGAAAATTTCTATTGTTGAGGTCGATTACCAGCATCGACACGCCTAAGACATCGGAGAGTAAGACGAACTCCTGCCGCTTGTCGTCGGTGATGTGCCCGGTACGGGTGAGATAATCTATCGCCTTGAACCACTCGTCCTCGGTCAGATTCACGTCCTTTATAAAGGCATGCAGATGCTTGACGAGGCTCTGCATTACCTCCTTGTACCGTTCAGAAGACTGCGAGTTACTGAAGGTCGCGAGCACCGCTTGCGTCAGGTCCTCATCGGCCAGGTTACGCGTTCCAGGTGTTATCGAGCTCTCTTTATCCTGCTGCATCTTTTTTCTCCTGTATCTGCACATTCAGAAATCATTCCAATCCCTATCTTCCGGCGTTGGAAGTCAGGCGCTTCCACCCCTGGAATACATACCGTTTGGGTCCAGTTGCACGCGAATCAGATGGAGCTCGTCTTTCGTCGGCGCGCTTGCCTCGGCGAGAGGCTCGGCCACCCTGACTTGCCACTCCACTTCAGCTTGCACCTGCTCCAAAGTGACATCTGGATAGAGCGAGACAAGCTGCATCTCACGCTCCGCATTCTCAAAATTAAACATGGCCTTGTCTGTAATGACCAGCTCTGGTCCCCGGCCTGGTACACCGAGCTCTTGTCGCGAATTTCCTCCGGTCAGATGACCTGGACTGGTAACGAAGTCGAGCTTGTTGACGAATGCACGCTTTTTAAGCTGCATGATATAGAAGACACGCTGAGCGTTGATCGCGATCTCGCACGCGCCACCACTGCCCGGCAAGCGTGTCTTTGGATGCGCATAGCTTCCGATGACAGTGGTATTGAGGTTGCCGAAGCGATCGATCTGCGCTCCACCCAATAAGGCTACTTCGACCAGGCCGCGTTGCAAATACAGACCAAACAGGTCGGCCATTGAGATGACGGAGGTAGCTCCCGTCACTAGCGTCGGATCGCCTATAGAGAGCGGAAGCCGTCCTGGTCGTGCGCCATAGACGCCCGATTCATAGATGAGTTCAAGATCGGGGGCGACTGTATGCTGGGCCAGATTGCAGGCGATGTTTGGCAGACCCACACCGACGAAGACGGTGCGCACACCGCTTAAAGCGCGCGCAGCGGCCACGATCATCAGCTCCGATGGCGTGTAGCCTCTTTCAGGCATTTCCTTACTCATTTATAAGCTCCATATTCAACGGAGGCGGCGGGAGCCGAGCCTGGGCGAATGCGCTCTAAGGTCTCCGTACCCAGCTTGCTCAAATATTCAGCATGATCCGCGACCCCGTAGACCCATTCATCCAACCAGTCCTGAACCCTTTGTGGATCACGCGAAAGCTTGTCCCACGCGATATAAAAAGCGTTATCGCGATCATAATAGCCCTGAACATACGAAGGGTGCGCTCCATAGGGAATTTGCACGACAGCATCAACGATCAGCCCCGGAATGAGCGTTCGATTGGGATCAGCACGGATGAGAGCTTCATCCACGATCTCCTCCACCACGACAATCACCTTGCTAGCGGCAAAGGCCACCTCTTTTTGCACACCTAGCAGACCCCAGAGCTGCGTGTTGCCCTGACGATCAGCTCGCTGCGCATGCAGAATAGCGATATCTGGATTAATGGGAGGCACAACCGCTATCTTCTCGCCTCCATAGGGACTCTCAATAAATTTGATGCGCTCATTCACTTCGGGCATCTCGGAACCCAGGTAGCTACGTAGTGGATAGAAGGGTAAGCGCGTCGCACCGGCGATGTAGCGCCCGACCAGCCCGTAATGTGAGTACTCCTCTAGCTCTAGAGGGGCGGGCGTACCGGCTTCGACCGCGCGGCGCAAGCAGTGGAGAGCGCCCACACCGGGATTGCCCAGATAACTAAAAACAAGCTTACTCGCAACACCCGCCGCAACCATCTGATCATAGATCAGGTCGGGCGTCATGCGGATCAACGTTAAATCGCGGCGGCGCTGCCGAATGATCTCATGCCCTGCGGCGAAGCAGATGAAGGCAGTAAAGCCCTCGATCGCCACAGACATTCCATCATGCACATACGTAGCAATCGCCTCGCGCAGTGAGAGGGATTTATCAACCATGCATAAAATCTTTCATAGATTTCCCTATGTCACAATACATGTACAGGTGTTATTGTAACGCTACAAACTCCTCCTATGAATATACACAATCTTTGAGCACATTGTCCAATACGCAAAAGCTTGCTCGGCTCTTGTCTCAAAGCCAAATATGTGACAAGCTGTCTTCATATTCAGTGTACCCACCTACTCACCATGCGGATCAGGCCATAAGGGATAGGATCATGGCAAAAACGAATGAAATTCTTTCATTTGAGTCGGGCGAACAACAGCGTCACTCTAGTTTCAGAACGGTGCTCTTGATCACAGGCATTTTCCTGCTGGCGCTCGAACTCCGCGCTTGCATTACCGCCGTTGGGCCGCTCGTGGGCATAATTCGGAGCGAGACTGGTCTTTCGAGCACACTAACCGGGCTGCTCACTACGCTGCCACTAATTGCCTTTGGAGTAGTCTCGCCGTTCGCGCCCGCTTTATCACGTCGATGGAGCATTGAAGTGATGCTATTCGTCAGTCTCCTTAGTTTGGCACTGGGCATATTTCTGCGCTCGTTGCCTGCTGTGAGTCTCCTTTTCCTGGGCACAGCAGTGTTGGGCGCAGCTATCGCGATCAGTAATGTACTGGTACCAGCACTCATTAAACGAGACTTTCCCCATCGGGTTGGTCTGATGACCGCCATCTATTCAACACTTGTCAGCGCCAGTGGAGCATTAGCAGATGGAGTAAGTATTCCACTAGCTCAGGGTGTTGGCCTGGGCTGGCGTGGTTCACTCGCCTTCTGGGCGCTCCCGGCTGCATTAACCGCGCTCCTCTGGTTGCCATTGCTTCGTCTGCGTGCAAGAACAGAAGTGCGAACTCAGGAAACGAGCAAGAATATTACCTATAACGTGTGGCGATCACCGCTTGCATGGCAGGTTACACTGTATATGGGCCTGCAATCGTGGACTTTCTATACCATAGTTGCCTGGTTCCCTACGATTTTTGCAGTGCATGGCCTCAGTGCTGCGAATGCTGGCTGGCTGCTCTCGCTCATACAGGGGGCAGGAGCGGTCGGGTCGTTTCTTGCTCCCCAGCTTGCCGTACGTATGCGCAGCCAGCGCATTCTGGTCTCTGGCACCATTCTGTTGGCACTTATCGCCCACGCAGGTATTCTTAGTGGCGCATTTGGCTTTATTCTTCTATGGTGTCTTCTGCTCGGACTAGCTCAGGGGTCTTTTCTGGGACTCGCTCTGCTCTTCTTTATTCTACGGACGTCAGACGCGCGTTCTGCTGCCGAGCTTTCGGGAATGGCGCAATCTATAGGCTATCTGCTCGCCGCCACAGGTCCACTTCTTATTGGGTGGCTGCATGATCTCACTAACGGCTGGACCATTCCACTCCTTGTACTTGTTGCCGTCACCCTTCTTCTACTTGGTGTTGGCATGGGTGCAGGTCGCAATGCTACTGTGAGATTACCTGATGGAGTCGTGCTCTGACCTATTTCAATGGAGGAATTGAGAAAATGGAATACACGAAGCTAGGAAACACCGGAATAGATGTGTCTCGAATCTGCCTCGGTTGCATGGGGTTCGGGGACGCGGAACGTTGGATTCACAAATGGGTGCTCAACGAAGAAAACAGTCGGCCAATCATCAAAAAAGCCCTTGAGCTAGGGATCAATTTCTTTGACACCGCCAACGTCTATTCTCTTGGCACGAGTGAAGAAATTCTTGGACGCGCTTTGAAGGACTTCGCGAATCGGGACGAGGTCGTCATCGCCACCAAGGTACACGGCAAAATGCGTGAGGGTCCCAATGGGGCCGGGCTCTCGCGTAAGGCAATCCTCAATGAGATCGACAACAGCTTGAAACGCCTGGGGATGGATTACGTAGATCTCTACCAGATTCATCGCTGGGATTACCAAACTCCCATCGAGGAGACGATGGAAGCACTGCATGATGTAGTGAGAGATGGCAAGGCCCGCTATATCGGTGCCTCCGCCATGTTCGCGTGGCAGTTCCAGAAGGCATTGTACGTTGCCGAGAAACATGAGTGGACCCGCTTCGTCTCGATACAGGATCATCTGAACCTTCTCTACCGCGAAGAGGAGCGAGAGATGCTGCCGCTCTGTCACGAGGAGAAGATCGGGGTCATTCCATATAGTCCACTCGCATCCGGCAGATTGACGCGGAACTGGTCATCGGAAAGCACGCTTCGTTCCGAAACCGATCAAATTGCGAAAAGCAAGTACGATGCGACAGCCGATACCGATGGGCAGGTAGTTTCGCGGGTCGCGGAAATCGCGGAAAAGCATGGAGTTCCGCGCGTCCATATCGCGCTTGCTTGGCTGTTACAAAAGAAGCCGGTGACGGCACCTATCATCGGGGCGACGAAGACCGCACATCTGGAGGATGCCATCGGCGCTCTGTCTGTGAACCTGACTCAGGAAGAGGTTGCATATCTGGAAGAGCCGTATGTGCCGCATCCCATCGTCGGTCATCAGTAAGCCGGAAGGGACTTGTCGGTACGCGACATCTAGAGGAAGGTGATGGGCAGAAAGATTATTTCTACCCATCACCTTCCTCTCACAAAAGCTTCTTGCTAGTTGAGCACCTGCCTAATCGCTCCAGACCCAATCGCGGACATCGGACATGTCTTCAAAGTGGGTAAGGGTGTAGTCATAGTGCTGTTTGATCAGATCGTCCAATTCGGCGGTGAGCGAAGCGGCGCGATCTTGCAGTTTTGGCGAGAACTCTACGGCCAGCTTGCAGAGATGGTAGCGGCTCATGCCATTGAGAAGAACCATATCGAACGGAGTCGTGGTCGTCCCTTCTTCGTTGAAGCCGCGCACATGGAAGCGATCGGTATCAGGGCGGCCATGAACGATTTCGTGGATGGCACGCTGATAGCCATGATAGGCGAAGATGACGGGCTTGTCCGCTGTGAACATGCTCACGAAGGTGGCATCGTCTTTGCCATGTGGATGCACATAGGATGGGAAGAGAGCCATCAGATCGACCACGTTGACAACACGAACCTTCAGGTCGGGTGTCTTCTGGCGCAGCCACGCAGCGGCAGCTAAGAGCTCCATCGTCGGGATGTCGCCCGCCGAGGCCAGCACGATGTCTGGCTCCTCATCCTTCGCAACGTTGCTCGCCCATTCCCAGGTTGACAGGCCACGCTCGCAGTGCTCAATCGCATCTTCCATATTCAGATACTGAAGCTGCGGCTGCTTGTCGATCACGATCAAGTTCACATAATTCTTACTACGTAGACAGTGATCGGCGACGGAGAGCAGGCAGTTGGCATCCGGCGGCAGGTAGATGCGCGAGACCGTTCCCTTTTTGGTGAGGACGGTATCTATAAGCCCAGGACCTTGATGGCTAAAGCCATTGTGGTCATTGCGCCAACATGTTGACGTTAAGAGAATGTTAAGCGAGGAGACATCGGCACGCCAGGGGAGCTTGAGACCCTCTTCCATCCACTTGATATGCTGAGTGGTCATAGACGCAGAGACCATAGCAAAGGATTCGTAGGTGACGAACATGCCGTGGCGTCCAGTAAGCAGATAGCCTTCTAGCCAGCCATGACAGTTGTGCTCACTGAGTATCTCCATGACGCGACCAGTGTGCGACACATGGTCATCTATGGGGATGATCTCTTCCATGAAGGTACGATTCTCAACCTCGAACACATTCATCAGGCGGTTTGAGTTGGTCTCGTCGGGACACATGAGACGGAAATTAGCCTGCTCTTTGTTGCGTGTGAAGATATCGCGCAGCATCTGGCCAAACACACGCGTGGATTCCAAACGCTCGTCAGCATGCTTCTCGACTTTAACCGCGTAGTCGGTAAAGGCAGGAATGTCGAGATCGACGCGGATCTTACCACCATTGGCGTGTGGATTCGCGCCCATACGTCGGTCGCCTTTCGGAGCGAGTGCGGCCAGTTCTGGAATGAGCTTGCCATTCTCATCGAAAAGCTGCTCAGGATGATAGCTGTGCATCCACTCTTCAAGAATCTTCAGATGAGCGAGATTGGCCTTCACGTCTTCTACCGGGACCTGGTGAGCGCGGAACGTGCCTTCGATGAGCTTGCCATCAACCTCTTTTGGTCCCGTCCAGCCTTTGGGAGTGCGTAAGACGATCATCGGCCAGCGGGGGCGGCGGGTGAAGCCGTTCTGGCGTGCATCCGATTGAATAGCACGGATCTTTACATAGCTGCTCTCAAGCGCCTCCGCGAATGCCTGGTGCACCAGCAGAGGATCATCGCCCTCAACGAACTGGACATCGTAGCCATGCGCCGTGAGGAGCATACGCACCTCTTCATCAGGCTGGCGAGCAAGCACAGTCGGGCCTGAGATCTTGTAGCCGTTTAGATGCAGGATGGGCAGAACAGCTCCATCATAGACGGGATTCAGGAACTCGATGCCCTTCCAGGAGCCTTCGAGCGGCGCGGTCTCCGCCTCACCATCACCGACGACGGCCGCAACGATCAGATCAGGGTTATCGAAAGCAGCACCGAAGGCGTGCATCAAGACATACCCAAGTTCGCCGCCCTCATGAATAGAGCCGGGAGTTGGTACACTCACATGGCTAGGAATACCGCCCGGCGTCGAGAACTGGCGGAAGAGGCGATGCATTCCCTCGGTATCCTCCGTAATCTTTGGATAGATCTCCGAATACGTCCCCTCAAGATAGACGTTGCCGACAATGGCGGGGCCGCCGTGACCTGGACCGGCGAGGTAGATCATATCTACATCGTGATCCTGAATCAAACGGTTGAGATGCACATAGATCATACTCAGGCCCGGTGACGTTCCCCAGTGGCCCAGCAGGCGCGGCTTGATATGTTCGGGTTTCAAGGGTTCGCGCAGGAGCGGATTCTCCTGCAAATAGATCTGTCCAATGGTCAGATAGTTTGCAGCATTCCAATATTGAATCATCCGGTTGAGCCGATTCTGGTCAAGCTTTAACGCGGTATCTTTCAGCACTGTCTCCTCCAAAGAAATCGAGTTCTGCTAGTCAGATCAATCAACCACCGCGTAGCGACGACCCTTGCAGTTGTCGGAGTGGCTTGATAGACCTGATGCCGTGTTCAGACGGGTGAACGCACGACGACACCTGCAAGGCGGAATTGTCATCGGGCGAGCTTTTCAGGCGGGTGGACGCACGACAACCGCAAGGGTCGTCGCTACGCGGTACCCGTGAAATGAAGTGCGTCAGTCTACTATGATTGCTTCGCTTTCTCACCAGCGGTGGTGAGAAAGGCAGGCAGGTCATAGTGCATCAGATCGCCGATATCCTCCACCGTAATATCGGCGGGGGGATAGGATGCGTTCGCCTTCTCATCGTGCGCATAGTGGCCCTGGCGAGGAAACACCGTCGTCACCTTATCGCCCCAGACCTTTTTTACATCGGTCAGAATACGCAGCTTATCGTCTACCAGGACATAATGGTCGGCCGGATAGCGCTTCTCGACATCGTCAAGCTGCTTCTCCTTATGAATATAGATCAACACATTCCCTTTGACTGCATCGAAGAGGCCAGAACGTTCGATCTTACGCGGCTGAAAGACCACATCGCCATCCGATAGAATAACGGTGGGTCCCCATTCGCGAAAGCGATCTATGACATCTAATGAGCGGGGAAATAAGCGGTTGGCAAATGGATAATCCACGAGATAGGTAGAGATAGTCAGCAGGTTGGTATCCAGGATGTTCTCAACGCGGTAGCGCTGCAACGCTCCTAGATAATCAGCGTAGCCCAGTTCCGAACGCAGCTCCTCAAAAATAGCCCAGTAACGCTCCTGACGCTTCGACCCAAAAGCTTGCTCAAGCTGACGCTTTAGATCGAGTGCAACACGATCGTTATCAACGAGCGTATTATCCACATCCAGCAGAAACACCACCTTGTGATGTTCAGGATTATTATTGTTAGACATGCGGGTAAGCTCCTTTAAGATCCTTACTATCGACGCGTTCTGAGCGAACATTCAAAGCGAAAAGTTGCACTTCCCCTACAAGAATATCACGCCTTGCAGCGGAAGAAAGTAACCAGACGCCACTCTCTTTCCTCAAAAAGACGACAAATCAGGCATGAGCAGACTTGACGTAAGAGGACAGGATTCGGTCAGAAAGCAGACCGAGACAGCTCAAGTTTGGAAAGCCAGGTCCCTGAGCAACGCCCGCGACCATCGGTAGATGCAGGCGAGGCGTGACGTTTTGTACAGAAAGGTCCTCGCCGATCGCTCGCTCAATAGCCCTGCGCTCCAGATTATCAGTAGTCGCCGACAGATATTCACGAGCCTGCTCATCCAGCAAAGACATAAACCAGAGCGGATTAAAGCCGGTAGCTACGATTAAATAATCATATGTATCGCGCTCAATGCGGCCATCGTATTCCGTGTCAACAAAGACCTGCTCTTGCTCAGTATGAATATGCTTCGCCGTGCCCATCACCGTACGCACGTTCTCAGCACTATTAACCTCCGACATGGCCTGTAAAGAAAAGACGCCGCGATCAGTTCGGCGTACGAACTCGCGGCGGTCGCGCTCGGTCATGCTCAACCAGCTTAGTGTGTGCTGGTGATCGCCTTGAGCACGCGCAATGTGACCATCAGGATCAGAGAAGAGGCGATTTTCTTCAAAGCCCTCGTCACGAGTATAGATCACGCCCGACGGGCTGATAACCTCGATAAAGGACGACGTATCCAGCATCTGCACCAGGGCCACGACGATGGCCGCCGCCGTCTCGCCCGTCCCGATGACGCCGACATGCATTGGAGACTGGCCCTTCTTCTGTTGCATCAGCAAATCATGAGTGTGCAGCCAGAAGGTCTCGCCATTGAGAATGCGCGGATGATCAGCGGGCTCACCAGCGAGAGTAATAGGGCGACCAGGACCGGTCACAACCAGGCCATCGCCTTCCAGAGTAATCGCCTCTTGCGTCGTCATCGATTGGCAGGAAAGACGCCAGCGATCAGGCGTGCGCGAGATCGAGTTCACCTGAGCACGAACCACATCCACGCCTGCTTGTGAGGCCACCCACTGCAAATAGGCAAACCACTCGCCATGCGTCGGGCGCGTGCGACCCCGATCAATCCAGTCGGGATAACGACCAACCTGAATAAGATAGCCAGGCCAAGAGAGATGCAGCATTTCCGCCGCCACAGCCGAATTGAGCTTGTCATCGGCCCAGCAAGTCGAGACGTAGGGATAGCCAATATCCTTCTCTGGACGCGTGCCCAGCATCTGCTTGCCATCAGTAAAGCCGTACTGGCCCGACCAGTGAGAGGCCACGCCCTGGCGATCTACGATGATCAATTTCGGAACCGGAAGACCTTGCTTTGCCAGGGCTGAGCGCTTGGCGGCGAGGGCGATAGCTTTAGGGCCCGCTCCTAGCACAAGCAGCGTTTGATCTGATGAGGTAGACGAATCGGTTGCAGAGGATAATACAGGTTGCATTCGTTTCCTATTTCCTAATCTTGTTCTTCACTACTTTTTGCAGCAACGACAACACCGAGAAAGCTTGGAGTTACACGGTTCCCTTTGGCTGTTTATATGGAAAGAAATGCGTTTTGTCGCCATCCCAGTTTTCCCGCAGGCCGGGAGTGGAGAGATCCCAGTCGGGGCGGCACTTGCGTGTGACTTCACGCAGGTCCTGCCAGAGTTCCTGCGTCGAGGGGCGGCCCCAGAACCAGTAGCCATTGTAGACCTTGTAGATGACGAGTCCAGGTTCGAGTATCAGCGTGTGGGGAATCATGGGATTGTGCGTTGGATCGGTGTACTCCTGGATCTCAAGATCCTGCTGAACTTTGCGACCAGAATCGGACAGGAAGGGCCACTGAGCACCGACGGCGAAACGGAACTCGTTGGACTCAAGGATGTTATCGGTTGAAATAGTGACGATGGATGTGTAGGCGACGGCGATCTTTGAATAAAAGGCGGCAAGTTCCAGGTGCTGCTGATGATCTTTAGGGCAATAGTGACCGCGCGAGAGTATCAAGATCATCGGATTATTTCCCTGTAGATCGCTGAGGCGTCGGCGAGTACGCTCGTGATCCGTCAACTCATAATCAGGAAATGTATTGTCAGGAACAATATCGGCACGCATGTCGTTTCTCCTACTTGCTCTGCGGCTCGTTCTGGCTAGCAGCCTGCAGGTTAGTGCCATCAGTTGGCAGCCTGACTTGAAAGCGTGTCTCGCCGGGAACCGACTGCACACGAATATCGCCAAAATGGCGATTCACCACGATGCGATAGCTAATATCCAGGCCCAAGCCAGTTCCTTCGCCCACACTCTTCGTTGTAAAGAATGGTTGGAAGATACGATTCTGCACATCCGGCGCGATGCCCGGCCCGTTGTCAACAATCTCTACCAGGATAAATGCTCCATCGCAGGCAGTATGGATCAGCAAGCGATGCTCCTCCTGCTTTAGTGTACGCATAGCATCTAACGCATTGTCAATAAGATTGGTCCAGACCTGGTTTAACTCGCTGCCATAGGCCATGATACGGGGTAGGGCTCGATCATAGTCGCGCGTCACAATTACATCCCTGAGATCGTGCTCCATAATTTTCAGCGTACTCTCCAACCCCTCATGCACATCTATCTCCTGCAGCGGAGCCTCATCCATATGTGAGTAGGACTTGACCGCATCAACCAGCTCCGAGATACGGGTGGTGCTCGTACTCACAGCATGTAGCAACTCCTGAGAAGAGATCGACGCGACCAGCCAGCGCACCACCACATTCAGTTGATCCTCGTAAAACGAATTTCCCAGCGCGGCCAACCGCTCACCCACAAAGCCAGCACTCACCAGAGTCGAGGCGAGCTCCCAACCATCCTCAATCGAATGTTCTTCCAACCATTCCTGCACAGCATCCTCCAGGTCGCTGAGCTCTAAAGCATCATAGGTGTCCTGATGCACATGCTGACGAGCCAGTTCGGAGAAGCGGGCCAGATACTGCTGCTCGTCGTACGAGAAAGAGAGACTCGCCAGCTCTAGAGTGAGAGCTTGCAGATCGGCAAAGGTCTTTTGAAGCTGGTCGGCGGCGCAGCTGCCAGCGGCGGCAGGATTATTCAACTCATGAGAGAGACCAGCGGACATCTTGCCCAGCGCCGCCAGCTTCTCGCGCTCGCGCACCAGCACCTCTGCACCTTGCACGCGCGCGCCCATCAACGGCAGCATCGCCCGACCCACAGAGGGCGACAAGGCAATCAACTGCTGAAACGTCTCAGCACCAAAGACCAGCAGATGAGTTGGCTGTAGTGCACGGGCAGTCGCGATATTAGGCACGCCTATTAAGAGGCCGATATCGCCAGTAAACATACCGGGGCCGAGCAGGTCAATCTCCGTCTCGTGCCCCTCGATACTCTTCGTCATCTGCAACATCCCCCTCACCACTATATGAAAACAAAGCGAAGGATCGCCCTCGCTGAAAAGAATCTCATTCGTATCCAGAGTAAGCTCGCCACTCTGCGCTTGCAGCCAGGCCCGTTGCTCATCATCCAATGACGAAAAGAGCGCAATGTCCTGGAACGAGTTAGACATAGATAAACCTTTCTGCTGGTAAACGTTTTTTGGTGTGAGATACCAGTATTATGCTCTCAAATAGAGACACTGAATTGCTCTCATACCTATAAGCGTAGTATAGCTGAAATGATCTTAGATGAACATACTTAACAATAAGTATCCCACACGAAGGCATTAAGGTAGCATTCTCTTTACTGTGGCTAGAAAGACGTGAAAATCCAGGGGATCAGCCAGATAGACCACCTTCTGGCTATTCAGCTCGTCGCGCGCGAAAGTTGCGCCGAGGATGAGAACTGGGATTGTTTCATAGCCCGTGAGTTGATGCAAGCGATCAGGGAGAGTCATATAACTTCCATTATTATGCACATCTACGATAATAAGTTCGGGTTTGATGTGCTGAATAAACTTGAACAGAGCTCCATCCGTTGAGGCATAGACTACACGACTCCTCGTATTTTGCGCGAGGAGATCGGTGAGTAAGGCTCTCATCGCCTTGTTGCCTTCTAAGAGGAGGATAAGCTGAAGCACTGAGCCTCTTTGCATAACGCTACTTCTTTCTATAAATATGAAGAGAACTCAACTGCATACATTTGTACATCTCTACAACGTGTCGTCGAACTCAAAAGTACAACACTCCTATTTATATCTAAAGACAACGTATATTTTGAGCACAATAGCACCTTGTGTATCACTTTTCAATAGTGTTTTAATAAGGGTAGAGATCGGCAATGGAAATTGTGAGCTATGGAACAAGAAAAGGCTATCTGAAGTTGTTTCATAGTTGATACGTGTTCTATCTAGCCAAAAAGGCACATTGAGGCGTATATTGCTCTCTAGAAAGAAGAATGCTTGCTCAGTATTGAATACTAACCAAAAGAGCAGAACTTTCTACTCTATCTCTTGCAGGGCCTGTTATATCAGCATAAGACTCCCGTATGTATGCTGAAACAGAGAGGCAGCAAAAATAGAAGCAAGGAGTGCACATATCATGTCTACTTCCCAGAATCCTCGTCAAGAGCAGCCCAATACGTACTTTGTGCAAGATAGATTCAACAGAGATGAACTTACCCGCCTGGAGATTCAGGACCGAATGTTAATTTCAGGCATGGACGGAGTGCTACCGGAGCAATCTGATCCTACTGCCTTTCAGTCTGTGCTAGATGTTGGGTGTGGTTGCGGCCGCTGGCTCATTGAGGTTGCAAAAGCCTATCCAGGCATAAAGCAGTTGGTGGGGGTGAACACACACGAGCGAATGATTAAGTATGCACAAGCTCAGGCGGAAGCGCAGCAGGTCGCTGACCGGGTCCAATTTCGTACGATGGACTTGCTGAACAGATTCGAACTTCCCGATGATTCTTTTGATCTGGTAAATCAGCGTTTGGGGCAGAGCTATGCACGTACCTGGGATTGGCCGAACATTTTGAGCGAATTCAGCCGCGTCGCCCGGCCGGATGGAGTCATCAGGCTGATGGAAGGTGATATGATTCTGGATAGTCCTGACCCCGCCTTTACACAACTCAATGAAATACTCCTTCAAGCGCTCCATCAGTCAGGACATTATTTTACACAAACGAGCGATGGACTGACCAGTAAGCTTCCCGGCTTGCTCCGGCAGTATGGAATTCAGCATATCCAGACGAAAGTGCATCCGCTAGAATATCGCGCTGGTACGGTTGAAGGGCAGCAGTTGTATGAAGACACGAAATATTTGTTCCAAACCGTGTTACCATTCCTTCATAGATGGACGCGTGTGCCTGCTGACTTCGAGTCAGTCTATCAACGAGCGTTGGACGAGATCCAGCATCCTGACTTTTTTGCAACGTGGCGGCTAGTGACGGCGTGGGGAATTCAACCACCGAAGAGAGAGGAACAGCCTATACTTGACTGAACTCAGATGCACCTTGTATCGAGCCATTGTCGCACAACATGTTCTTTGCAGTTACCGATCGCTCTGAACATGTCCAGGCTTATCTCTGCATGTATCTGCGCCTCAACGAAATCACTCCGCGCTGCAGCAAGGTGAGCCTGACCAAATTGAATGAGTGCGCACAATTCCTGGTTCTCTCGCGGAGCGCACTCCCATGCTTGCTGAAAGGAGAGAGTAGCGGCAGTCAGACGGTGCTGCTGAATTTGAATTTTGCCCCGTATAGCAAATGTTTGCGCGATAAGGACGGGCATCTCTATGCGTTGTGCCAGTTCCAACGCTTCTTGACAATACTTCGCAGCCTGACTAAGTCTGTTCTGCTTGCATGTGGTTAATGCAAGATAAGCAAGCACAGAGCCGAGACGCTCAGGATGTTCGATCCGACGAGCCAGCAACAGCCCTTCCTGCAGCCATGTTTGCGCCTGAGCGTAGTTTTCCTGGTCAAGCTCGACTGCACCCAGGCATGTAAGAATGAGACAGATGCGATCGGGACGATCAATTTGTCGAGCCAGTGTTAATCCTTCTTGCAGCCAGTCTTCCGCCTGTTCACAATCCCCACGCTGACGAGCAGTCTCACCCAAACCTGTTAACACCAGGCTCATACGATCGGGATGCTCCATCTGGCGAGCCAGAAGTAGTCCCTCTCGAAAGCGAGTCTCTGCTCGCTCGTAGTTCCCCCGCTGACGAGCCTCCTCCCCTAAACCTGCTAAGAATAGACCGGTGCGCTCAGGATGCACAAGCTGCCGCGTCAGGGTTAGCCCCTCCTGGAAACAAATCTCCGCTTGCTGATAATCTCCTCGCTTCAACGCCAACGCCCCCAGTCCTGCTAGCTGTAGATCTATACGATCTCTATGATTGATCCCGCGAGCCAGTGTCAATGCCTCCTGGTAGTATGCTTCCGCTTGCTCATAATTGCCCTGATCCATACACACCAGGGCCAAAGCAGCAAGCAGCATACTAATGCGATCGTCGAGACCCATCTCACGAGCTAGCCGTGTCCCTTCTTCAGCATACACTCGCGCTTGAGCATAGTTCCCGCGCTGACGAGTTACATCGCTCAGGGCCGCCAGCAGCAAACTCAGTTGATCATTTTTGTTGAGTTGTCGAGCCAGTTCAATCCCTTCGTGCAGAGATTTCTCTGCTCGTTCATAGTTTCCCCGGTGCGTAAACGTCACCCCCAGCCCTGCTAGTGGTAAACACACAGAGCCTGGCTGATCTATCTGACGAGCGAGGGTAAGCCCTTCCTGAAACCATAGTTCTGCCTGGACGAAATCCCCTTGAATTAATGCGATTGTGCCCAACCCTGGAAGTGAGTAAAACTGGCTCTCATAGACGCCGATCTCGCGGGCGAGGGTCAATCCCTCCCGGAAATAGGTCTCCGCCTGAGCGTGAGCTCCCCACTCAAGAACTGCCCAGCCAAGAAAGGCGAGGAAGGAACAGATGCTTTCCTGATGTTCTAGATGACGAGCCAGCGCCAGACCTTGTAGTAAGATCGCTCTCGCTTGCAGATAGTCTCCTCGCTTCTCCGCCAGGCCTCCCCAATAGAGTAGAGTGGTGAGCATATCCACGGAATTGTCAAGCGACGTAGCAACCTGGTATGCACGCTGAAGATGACGATCAGCAAGCTTATACCATCCCCGTTCATGCATAAAAATAAGTAGAACCTTCACGCCTTGTAACAGCTTTTCCTCCATCTCATGCTCAAAGGCTATTTGCAAAGCTGCTAGAATAGTACTACTTTCCTGCTCAATAGCTTCATAATCTGCCTGGTGAGCCTCTGCATAGCTGATGTAGTAGTCAACGAAGCGCTGATAGACTGAGGAATCATACACATTCAGGTAGGTAGAATACGCATAGTCGCTAATTGTCTGATGCAAAGTATAGCGGCCTGGTCCGGTACTCTCCAGCAGCCCGGCATCGCTTAAAGCATCTAGCATCTCTACGGGCATCTGCATCACGGCCACCGCTGCCTCTTCCGAGAAACTATTGGGCTTGGCGGGAAAGACCGAGAGGGCATAAAGCGCCTGTCGCTCCTGCTCATCCAACTGCTGATCACTTAGAGCAATCGCTAATTGTAAGGACCAGGATGCCTTTTGTGGTGCAGGAGTAAATCCCTCAAGAGAGGAAATAGGATGAGATAGGTGCAAGCGCTGTTCAGTAGCAAGAAGATGTTCTACAGCCGTATGAAGGCGACGCGGTTGTCCGCTATAGGTCTGCGCCTGCAAGTATCTGCCCATCAGCACGAGAGCAAGAGGCAAGCTCCCGACAGCATGAACCAGTGTACGTGCGGTTTCTGGCTCACTTTTCACTATCTCGGCAGCAAAGCGTGCTAACAGCGCCACACCGTCATCTTCCGTCAGTTCAGGAAGAGCGAAGAAATCTTCCTCAGACATTTGTGCAGCGATATGCGGAAAGCGTGTCGTCACCAGATGGGCGCAATTAGGGCCTCCAACAAGAAGACGCATAGCCTCCTCCGTCTGCCACACATCGTCGATCACCAGGAGCATTCGGCGCTGACCAATCGCATTGTGCACCACTTCAGCCCACACACTAGAATCACGTACAGTATGTTCAAATGTCATACTGACATCAAGAAGATCGCCCCAATGCTTGAGAACTTCAATAATGTTAGGGTTCGTTCCCAGTCCAGCCCACAAAACGCCATCAGCAAAATATGCTTGCACATCTGGATGCGTTGCGAGCGTGACGGCCAGAGCTGTCTTGCCCACTCCCGGCAAACCTTGCAGAGTGGTTATCGGACTTCGATCCTGGCTCAAGAGGTGCCGTTTAAGCTTTTCCAACACATCTGCACGCCCAACTAATCGATGCACATTCATCAATGAAGACGGAATGGCAGGATCATAAATAAAGTCTTGTTGAGCATTAAGAGGAGGGGGAGCTGGTAGTTGATGAGAGAGATCTTCTTCCTCGTTCTCGTCGAGTATACCCAATTCCTGAACATCTTTCTCAAAGAGGATTGAGAGCTTCTCGCGATAGTAGGGATAGGGCAGAGAGATGCCACGCTCCCAGCGGCTCACCGTCACCCGATCTACACCAAGCTCCTCAGCCACTTTCTCTTGTGACCACCCCCGCTGCTCTCGCTCTTGCCGCAATCGTGGCTTGATTCTCGTCACAGCAACCCCCTTGTCTTCTCGTGAAAGAATTGTTCAGTCTATGGCAAGCATCCTGCTTTTACCCATTTGAGATGCTTCAAAGATGTTACACATTTGCTACACGCTGATATTGTAGCAGATCTTTCATTCGGTGTACACTTTGCCCGGAGTAGTAAAGACGAATGGACCATATAGAAAGTTATGAATTTCTGTATACAGAAAGAGTAGAAGAAAGAGAATCCAGATGGCAAAACGCCTCTCAGATAATTTCAATGATGATAGAAAAAAACAGAATAAAAAAAAGGAGAAAGCTTCTTCAGCCTATGATCTCCTCGATATGGATGTCAACTGCATTACCTGTGGAACACGGTTATATGTACCCGATGCACTCACTGACAGAATAGTAGCGGCCCTTGAGAAGACAGGAACAGTCATCTTAATCTGTACCTGTGGACAACCTCAATCGATTCACTGGAAGCAGTTGCGTAAGAATGGTTAGGAAAAAACTGATGTATCCAACCACATCCATATTCATAGGCTTATAAGACCCGAAGATTGACGCGATGCCAGGCATGATTCAGATAGCCTTTGAAGTTCCATTGCTGCGCAAGATCGGCCGGTTGAGCATAGTCAGAGCAGTCAGTAGCTCGTACAACGAGTTGATGACGACCAGAGTGAAGGTGCACAGTACTCTCCCAGAAGCACCAGGACCAGGAAGATTGACGCGCCACAATAGAAGCAGGAGTCCAGCTTGTGCCACCATCGCAGGAGAGCTCGACGCGCTGGATAGTGTGACCAGCGCCGGTAAGAGCGTAGCCACGCACGATAGTTGGACCAGATGGCAGAACTTCATCCATATGCGGCTGACAGATAACGGAGTTGAGCGGGAGGTCGGTAAGTGCCCTGGCACTCTCCCAATCAGCAGTAGGTGCCTGAACATGTGGAGGAAAGAGCTTGTAGGCGCGAGACTGGAAATGGTTGGTAGAGGGATACCTTTGAAGCTTGATCGCGCCGAGCCATTTGACGCTGCGCGCGCCGATATAGCCGGGCACAATGACGCGCAGAGGAAAACCATGCGTGGGCGTGAGAGGCTCTCCATTCATCTCATAAGCTAGCAGCACCTCCTCGCTCAAAGCTTTAGCAAGAGGAATGGAAGCGCCAAAACCAACATCGCGCCCACCCTTCTGCACACTATCCAGGCCACAAAACTCCACATGCTCGGCCTGAGAATCAACTTCAACCGCTTCTAATACAGCGCGCAGAGGAACACCTCGCCAGGTAGCGTTGCTGATCGCCTCCAGCCCCCACGGCAGTTCATCCTCAATAGGAGCAATAGCCAGCAGCTCATCACGACGTAGACCAGCACACTGTAGCGTGGCAGATATTTCGACTATAGGAAAATTCTGGTGCAGGTCGTCGAGCGTAAGCTGCAAGGGAGTAGAAAGCAGACCAGTCACGGTCAGGCGATAGTCGGCAGGATCAATATTGGGGACGGTGCCATGCGTACGAACAAAGAAATGTTCCTGCGGAGTTGTGATCGCTTGCCGAAGTATGTCAGGAGTAGGACCAGCGTTTAAGGGCTGCTCCTGATGGACTATCATTGATGATCGTCGGTATATTGATACCATCTGATAATGCCTCTTCCTGATATACAACGCAAAGGAAAGCGTGGCCAGCACTCTATAACTTGAGCATAAAGTGTTCTCTGCTCTAACTATAGAGTATTTTCTTCATTCTCGCAAGTTATATATGTCATTCTTTATAAGCATAGATATGTTGAGACTTGCTAGAGCGCATCCGCGAGGCGCGCAAGCTGGTCACGACCAGCGACGGCGGGCAGGAAGAGCAGTTCATCAGTGCCGATGTCGGCGAACGCTTGAAGAGTTGTTTGAACCTCTTCTCTGGTTGAGGAGAGTGTGCTGGCAATGCGTGGCCCGATCTCGCCATAGTAGTGTATGATCGCTTGCCGGGCAGCTTCGGTTGTGTTTGGAGTAAGGGTGTAGTAGGCACTGGCAAGCAAACGTGGCCGACCCTGCCGTCCAGCTTCTTGCCAGGCTTTTTCAGCCAGGCGATAGCGCTGATTTACAAAATCTGACGCAGACGTTCCTGCAATATAGCCATTGCCCCACGTTTTAAGACGATCGATAGCTGTTGGACTGATGCCTCCGATAAGAATCTCGGGACCGCCCTGTTGAATCGGTTGAGGGCCGATTTCTCCTACTTGATCACTGAGCGACAGTCCAGACCAGATGCGGGTCATGAGCGCGAGTTGTTGATCAAAATATTTGCCTCTCGTGTGAAACGAAGCATCGGTTGCCAGGAAATCGTCTTCTCGAATGCCGACGCCCAGACCTAGAGTCAGGCGACCACCGGAGAGCAAATCAACAGTTGCACTCTGTTTCGCCAATAGACTTGCCGAGCGTAATGGGGCAACAATAACATTCGTCATCAGACGAATACGACTGGTCACAGCGGCGGCCGAAGCGAGCATAGTCAGTGGATCGACACTCTGATAGACCACACGATCGTTTATGCTCAGGCTGGAAAATGGACCAGTATCTGCTTGACGCGCCCAATCGAGGAGGCGAGACCCATCGTTATCGGGAAGCGTAAGAGGAAACATAATACCGATGTTCATGACACGTTGAAGCTTTCTTTACGAGAAAGGAGGCTCAAAGCATTGTGGTTGGCGAAATGCTTTGAGCCTCCTTTCTCGTTCAAATAGACATTATTTACGGCGATCGACGATGCGAACGGCCTTGCCTTCGCTGCGTGGAAGGGTTCCAGAGGTGAAGACGTGTACGCCGATATGCAAGCCCAGGGCATCTTGTAGCGCCCGGCTCACCTTCTGGCGTAGTGAATCGACTTCGGTGTGAGCAGTCCAGACATCTTCGTCGATGCGGGCATTGCCGACGCGGTCTTGAAATTGGAGAGTGGCCTCGACGTGGACGGCTGCTTCGTCCAGAGTGCTGACACGCTCGACGATGATCTGGTAGTAGGGGGCCAATTCTGGAATGCCGAATAGGACGCGTTCGATCTCGCTAGGATAGACGTTGACACCGCGCAGGATGAGCATGTCATCGACGCGGCCCTTGATCTCACTCATACGAACCAGGGTGCGACCACACGCGCAAGTCTCTCGAATAAGAGAGCAGAGATCACCAGTGCGATAGCGCAGGAGCGGCATGCCTTCTTTTGTGATCGTGGTAAAGACCAGTTCGCCCTCCTTACCATCGGGTAGAGGATTGCCACTCTCCGGATCGACGATCTCCGGCAGGAAGTGATCTTCGAAGATATGCAGGCCGCGCACTTTCTCTTTCCGCCGCCCTTCGAGACATTCCATTGACACGCCAGGACCCATCACCTCACTCAAACCATAAATATCAAGAGCCGTAATGCCCAGCCCCTGCTCCACCTGCTCACGCATCTCCCCCGTCCACGGCTCCGCCCCAAAGATGCCATATTTGAGGCTCAGGTCTTTGGGTCCCAGGCCCATCTTCCCCAATGTCTCCGCAATCGTCAGGGCATACGACGGAGTGCAACTCAAGGCGGTTGCTTGCAGATCGCGCATAAACGTAATCTGGCGTTGAGTGTTGCCACTCGAAATAGGGATGACCGTCGCGCCCAGATACTCTCCGCCGTAGTGCAGCCCCAGGCCGCCAGTGAAGAGACCATAGCCATAGGCATTGTGCAGTCGATCGCCGGGCTTCAGACCTGCTGAAGCCAGAGCACGCGCAACGGCCTCAGCCCACGTATCGATGTCCTTGCGTGTGTAGGCAACAATTTTTGCCTTGCCTTTAGTACCGGAGGAAGCGTGAATACGCACAAGCTGATCTTCTGGCGAGGAGAGCAGGCCCAGAGGATAGTTGTCAATCAGGTCGTAGCGAGTGGTGAAGGGCAGTTCGTGCAAGTCGTCCAGGCTGGTAATGGAGTCTGGTGTTATGTTTCCTTCGTCAAGCGCTACCTGATAGAAGGGTACATGCTCATACACGCGACGAACCGTATCTTGCAGGCGCTTGAGTTGCAACGTTCTGCGTTCCTTTACCGGTAAAAAGTCGCGAGCGGCAACTTCTTCGTTCCAGGGCATGGAAGGTCTCCTTCTATAATGCCTCAATAACCGTCGCAATACCCTGACCAACGCCAATACACATTGTCACGAGGCCATAGCGACCACCCCGGCGGCGCAGCTCATAGAGCAGAGTTGTCAGGATACGGGCTCCGGAAGCGCCGAGAGGATGTCCGAGCGCGATCGCACCACCATTAACGTTTAGCTTGTCCTGATTTATTTCGAGCTCGCGTGCACACTGCAAAGACTGCGAGGCAAAGGCTTCGTTGAGCTCAATCAGGTCCATGTCATTGATGCTCATGCCTGCGCGTTTGAGCGCTTTACGGCTGGCGGTGATAGGTCCCAGGCCCATATAAGCAGGATCGACGCCGGCCACAGCAGTCGCGATGATGCGGGCGAGAGGCTTCATACCAGCGTTCTCGGCATATTCTCTTGAGGCCAGCACAAGAGCGGCGGCACCATCATTGATACCGGCCGAATTGCCAGCCGTCACGCTACCATCTTTCTTAAAAGCTGGCTTGAGTTTGCTTAGAGCGGCGAGAGACGTATCGGCGCGGGGATGCTCGTCGCGAGTAACCGTAATGAGCTCGCCCTTCTTTTGTGGCACAGGCACACCGATCACCTCTTCGGCGAAGCGGCCCTCTTCAATCGCCGCCACCGCGCGTTGATGACTGCGCAGCGCAAACTGATCCTGATCTTCGCGGCTGATGGAATATTTGCCCGCCACGTTTTCAGCCGTCTCACCCATACTATAGGGATGATGCATCTCGGCCAGGCGCGGATTGATGAAGCGCCAGCCCAGAGTTGTGTCATACATCGTAATATTGCCACGCGGAAAAGCGCTCTCGGCCTTTCCCATCACAAATGGCGCGCGCGTCATGCTCTCCACACCGCCTGCCACAAAGAGATCGCCCGCATCAGTTGCAATAGCCTGCGCCGCAGCATTCACCGCCTGCAAGCCTGAACCGCAGAGGCGATTGACCGTCTGACCTCCTACAGTGATGGGTAGACCAGCCAACAACAGAGACATACGGGCGACATCGCGATTATCCTCGCCAGCCTGATTTGCGCAGCCCAGAATAACATCTTCGACCTCATCAGGCTTGACCCCAGCACGCGTCACCGCTTCACGAATGGCAAGCGCGGCCAGATCGTCCGGGCGCACATCCTTGAGAATTCCATTATAGCGCCCGATCGGCGTGCGTACCGCCGAGAGCAGAACTGCTTCACGTGACATAGTTTTCTCTCTCCTTCTTGTTCGTCGTAGAACAGAACTAGATTGGCTTGAACTGCTCAAATGGCTGATGACAATTAGAACAATATACGATGGCACGACACGGCGTTGGGCCAAAAGCATTTTCGAGGCTCGTCTGCTGCGAAGCACAATAGGGGCAGGTCAAAGGCTGGCTCATAAGCATGGGCAACACCTTTCCCTTTCCAACTTTGGGAGGTGGAGCGATGCCGACTGCATGCAGCTTCTTGCGCGCATCCTCGCTTAAAAGGTCGCTGGTCCAGATCTGCTTCATAGTGACGTTTACTTCGACGTGCGAGGCAAGTTGAAGCAGACGCTCCTCCATGCTTGAGCGGATCTGCGATAGGGCGGGGCAACCGGCGAAAGTAGGAGTGATGTCTACCTGTATAGAAGAGGCGTCGGCATCGACCTGAACACGACGCACAATCCCCATGTCAACGACCGAGATCGCGGGCAGCTCCGGATCTGGCACATCTTTTAACGCATTCCAAATATCCTGTTCATCAAGCTTTGTTTTGATCGCATCGGGCATAACTATCTCTCTTCTTTCTGTCTGTCGCCTCGTGTTTCGCCTTCTCTATTCTATCACTCAATTAGATCTTACCACTCCGTCAAGCTCCATTAAAACACTTGGAAGCAGAGGCACCAATTCATTGCGCGCAGACCGGCTTGAGCCGGAGAATCGCCACAAAACATCCCTCGAAGCACATCTGCTCACTCACCACATAACGTGGACCAGTCCACTACCACTGGGCTTGCGGTTCCATACGATAGACCATTGTCATCTGCTCCCATAAGTCACGGAAGTCCTGCGTATGTTGTACACGGCGGCCACCGGTGCGTGGCATGAACGGCAGCAAGGTCTTGTCCTCGATAGTCTGTGATGTGATGGTTTGATTTGATATAGAGTTCGACTCAGCAGGGGACGTTGGGAGCTGCGCAGGAGCTGAGTGGCGATTCTCCGGCTCAAGCCGGTCTGCGCGCAATGAATTGGTGCCTCTGATTTCAAGGTGAAGGTGCTGGAAGATTAGGGCGATGGTGGCTAGCCACCCCTGCTGTAGAGATGCAGAGGGAGTGGTGAGGATACCAGCGCTCAATAATGCTTCCTCGTCTGAGAAGGGTTCAAACATGCCCAGGGCGTCGGGCCAGAGTTGCTCCAGAGCTTGTTCGAGACGCTGGCGAGCTTCGGGCGTGCGGTTGGCGAGGCGCTCCAGCCAGATGTTGACGTGCATCTGATGATAGACCTCTTCGCGCTCGATCTTAGCGACATCCTGGGCTAATGGAACATAGGTTGAGTTTTTTAGCGATTCTATGCGCAACTGATCGGCGGTATCATAAAGGAACTGACGAACGATGGTGAAGGCCCAATCGCCGCGCTGGCGCTCAACGAGCTGCACCTGTCGATATTGCTCAGGCTTGCGACCATAGGCGAGTTGATCAATCGGCGTGCCAGTGAGCGCGGAGACTTGCTGATAGAAGAGACGTGCGTGGCCGATCTCGTCCTGAGCAATCGAGCTCATCGCTACATCTTCCTCCAGCATGGGAGCAACGCCCGTCCACTCTGAATCCCAATAGCCCAGGATAAACTCGTCGTCGGCTAAGCTCAGTAATAACTCTGTGAGCGGCTGCTTCAACTCTGCTGGCACCGCTTCTGGTCCAACGATCTCATTCATACTACTTCTCTCCTCCTTCTTGAGCTTGGGCCTGCACGCGCTGACGGGCGGCACGCAACTTCTCGCGAATGTTATACCCATCCAGACGGCGATAGGATCGATCGAGCGGAGGCTGCAAGAGGTCCGGATCGGTAAGTTCAACGACGGCACTGCGCGGGCAGAGCCAGAGGCGCTGGTAGCTACCTTCGCTGTTCTGCGCATTCTGCATTGCGGTTTCAGCGGCGGCGAGCGGACTCATCTCCTCCAGATCTTGCAGCCAGATCAGATGCTTACCGGCCTGCTTCTGAACGAAGACGGCGAAGATCTGGCGCGGCTGCTCCTGCGCAGTAAGGTTGGAGTTTGGCAAGCTATGAAGTAAGGGAGGCAGATGAGTAAGATCGCTCACCTCTAGCATGGCGGAGCGTGGCACAATCCAGAGCTTATGACTCTCCTGGCGGCGGCCGTAGAACTCTTTGGCATAGTGAAGTGCCAGTTCAGCATCAGGAGCAACTAGATTGCCGCCATGGTGTGGCACAGGGTCCTTAAGATCTTGCTGAAATACTTCGAAGACCTCGCCCTCGTCCGCAGCAGGTGCAACGGGCTGGGAATTCTTTTGTTCGTTCTCTGACATATGCCCGCTCCTTTGAGGATTGCCATAGCTGTTCTTCGTAGCCAAAAACGTCTCTCGAAGAGAGCCTGCTGATTGGATCAGCCAAATCCACGCTTCAGCACTGCATGCCTTTGGGCCTGAGCCACTCTCCCCTACTTCCAAGATCTTCGGAAAGGCGTTCTTCTGATAAAAACATGCATATATACTTTTGGTTAATACGTGCAAAGGGATAGAAAGAATGCAGTGCTGAAGCGTGGATTTGGCTGATCCAATCAGCAGGCTATCCGATGTGAACCCTTTTTGTGTCAGGAAGAGAGATGCTACCCCGACAACCACAAGGGATTGTCGCTACGCGATTGTCGCGGGTCGCCGATTGAGCATCAGATTGCGCACCCACTCGCCTTCCTCGTATGTCATACGACGGAAGCCGATGCGCTCGGCTGAGGCAGGCCCCTGATTGCGGGCAATGGCACGCAACTCATCCCACTTCGGTTCACTGTAGACCCAGGGGCCCTTTTCCTCATCGTAGCGCAGTTCGGGATCGGGAATGACCAGCCCGACTTCGCGCAGGCGTGGTACCTGAGTATTCAGAAACTCCTGACGCAGCTCTTCGTTCATCTTCGTCTTGATACCCCACTGGATATCTTTATCTTTCTCGGCTGGTGTATCGGGACCGTGGAATACCATCAAAGCAGGCCACCAGCGATTCAACGCCTCCTGCGCCATCGCACGCTGCTGATCCGTTCCGTTCATCATGGTGATGATGATGTCACGGCCATGCATCATATGGAACGACTCTTCCCAGCAGATCTTCTGCATCGTACGTGCATAAGGAGCATAGCTACAATCGCGCAAGGCGTGCTGTGAGACGATCGCCGCGGCATCCACCAGCCAGGCAATCATGCCAACATCGGCCCAGGTCTTTGTCGCATAGTGGAACGTGTTATGGAATTTTCCCTTGCCAGCGACCAGATCATCGATACAGGCGCTGCGCGACTTGCCTAGATCCTCGACAAGACGATAGAGCAGTTCGGCATGACCAGCCTCATCCTGAATCTTCGCCGTCAAAGCAAGCTTGCGATGAATCGTTGGAGCTCGCATGATCCAATCGCGCTCCGGCAGAACACCCATCAACTCGGAGTTTGCGTGCATCTCAATAAAGCGAGTGAGCGATTTACGGTACTCTTCGGGCATCCAATCGGTC
>JAABUZ0100001498.1_pt1 | contig 44147 bp, 36 predicted proteins | sample 5562091 | NCBI WGS metagenome assembly JAABUZ01 (sample SAMN12813069, study PRJNA571459) | rock metagenome | isolation source: Antarctica rocks | place: Antarctica: Victoria Land, Linnaeus Terrace sud | collected 2015-12-21
CGATGATCTGCGCTCGCGGTTTTCCTTCGTCTACAGCACGAAGCACCCGTTCTCTCAAATCTTGTGAATATGCCTTCATATCCCCATTCTATCAGCTGGCTCAATCTTTCTGCTAGCCGCTGTAGGATGCGCGATGCGCAATGATGGGTAAGTGAGGAGGAAGCATAACAAGAATAAAAAAGAAAGAATGTTTGTTCATAGAAGTATGTATTTTTCAATGTTCTTATTTTTGATAGAACTTTTGGTCTAATTTTATATTGACTTTTAACGCTCAACGCTGTATTCTTCTGAGAAGCAATGAAAGTGTTTTTGAAAAGAGGTATTGGGTAGATGGCTCGCCCCTCCAAAGTATCCCCCCACCAGCATGATGATGTGGGTCAAGTTTCACTGTTTTCATCTGAGCGAACAGATGACAGTGTAGAAGTATCCGCTTTGCGAACAGAAGCAAAGGGATTGGCACGAAATAAAAAAAATTCAGCGTATTCCGCCGCAGATATTCAAGTGCTGGAAGGCATTGCTGCTATTCGGCATCGTCCGGGGATGTACATCGGTTCAACGTCTACCTCTGGTCTCGTTCATCTGATCTGGGAGGCACTCGATAATGCCGTTGATGAGGCGGTGGCGGGGTATGGAAAACATATATGGGTAAGCATCGACAAAGAAGGCTGGGTTACTGTGCGTGATGAAGGGCGTGGCATGCCCTTTGATTTGATGTTGTACCAGGGTGATTATCTGCCAGCTGCAACGGTGATTCTCACCGTTCCTCACTCCGGTGGCAAATTTGCTGAAGGTGCCTATAAAACAGCGGGTGGCTTGCATGGTGTTGGTTCTACCGTGATTAATGCGCTCTCTGAAAAATTAGAGCTAACCATCTGGAAAGATGGGCAAGAGTTTACACAAACATTCAGCCGTGGTGCAGCAGTCCCACATCATGTTGTTCCCTGTGACTCAAGATTGCATGGAACGCAGTTACGCTGGTTATACGATAGTTCTGTCTTTGATGCCGATGCCTACTACTCTCTTGAGGCGGTAGAAAGTCGTCTCAATGCGTCCGCGTACCTCAATCGTGGTGTCTCTCTCCACCTTGATGCATGGGATGACGCGACAGAAGAGCAGGTTAATCGCACGTTTTATTCGCGTGATGGCTTGCCAGACTATGTACGTGATCTTGCTACAACTGGAACAAGCGCGCCATTGTCGAAGCACGTCATTGGCATTGCGAAAGAGAAAGACAGTGTACAGGTAGAGGTTGCTCTACAACCGACAACAGGCTACAAAATTTCTATGTACAGCTATGCTAACGCGGTCCGTACACGGGACGGTGGTGTGCATGAGACAGGGTTCAAAGCTGCCTTGACCAAGGTTGTCAACGATTATGCTATCAAACTAGGCGTCATCAAAAATAGAGAGAAAGATGGTTTTAAGCCAGAGGTAATTCAGCAAGGACTCAACGTCGTAATCTCGGTAAAGCTGACAAATCCACAATTTCAGGGGCAGACGAAAGACCGCTTGAATAACGCGCCTGTCGAGGGTATTGTACGCTCTGTCGTTGATGAGGGTCTTAAAGACTGGTTTGAAAGCAATACTGCTGCTGGCAAAGAGTGGCTCAAGAAAATTCAACAGATGCAAAAGGCGCGTAACGAGGCACAACTCGTTGAGGAATTGGCGCGTGCAGGCAACAAAAAAAATGGTGAGTTGATTGACACTACACTCTCGAAAAAATTTCTGAAGTGTAACTCGGCTGATCCTGGCCGTTCGGAATTGTTTATTGTCGAGGGTGATTCGGCAGGTGGGAGCGCTGGTCAAGGAAGGTTCTCTGAGTTTCAAGCTGTTCTTAAGCTCAAGGGCAAACCGCTCAACGTAGCGAAAGCTGATCTTGAGCGCATCGTCGAGAACGAGGAAATTCGCACTATCATCAATGTGTTGGGAACAGGTACACGCGATACCTTTGATATCAGTCGGCTTAAGTTTAACCGGGTTATCATTGCTACAGACGCTGATGTCGATGGACTGCATATCCAGTGCCTTCTGCTAACGCTCTTCCACCAGGAATTTAGTGATTTGATCGAGCGTGGGCATGTCTATATTGCCTGTCCACCACTGTACTCAGTGAAATATAAAGGCAAAGTCGTCTGGTTGCTCGATGATGAAGCACGAATGCAGTTTGTCAATAGTCGCTCCGATGCGCAAGGATTAGAGTTCAAACGCTTCAAAGGCCTTGGCGAAATGAACCCGAAAGAACTGCGCGATACAACATTCGATCCTGCGCGTCGTACACTAAAGCGTGTCACGATGGAAGATGGGGTACTAGCAGCAAAGCTAGTCATGGAATTGATGGAAGATAAGAATGCAGAAGTACGTCGCACCTTCCTTGCGGAACACGCACGCAAAATTAAAGAACTGGATGTCTAAGCTATGGCTCGCACACGAGTAGAAAATACTGTCAACAATGGGAATGGCAATACACCCGTAGTTGGCATTGTCCGCGAAGAGGATTTTTCTGTTATTATGTCGCAGGCGTTCGCGACGTATGGCCTTTCAGTTGTTACTGATCGTGCCTTGCCCGATGCACGCGACGGATTGAAACCTGTCCAACGACGTATCCTGGCAGGCATGCGTGAGGCACGCTATCTCTCCACACGTTCAACGGTGAAGAGTGCCGAGGTTGTTGGACTCATTCTTGGCAACTATCACCCTCATGGTGATACCTCTGTCTATGATGCAGCGGTACGTATGGCGCAACCGTTCACTATGCGCTATCCATTGATCGAGGGTCAGGGCAACATGGGAAGCGAAGATGGTGATGCGCCCGCTGCATATCGTTACACAGAGATGCGCTTGTCGCCCTTAGCCGAGGCATTAATGGCCGACATGGAGCGTGAGACGGTTCCTGTGCATCCTACATATAAGCAAGACCCCAAAGTGGTTGAACCGGACTATTTGCCAGGACGTATTCCGCCTGTTGTCAATCCCTCGAGTGGTATCGCGGTTGGCCTCTCAACGAATATTCCACCACATAACCTGGGAGAGGTTCTGCGCGCCTGTATTGCACTGCTTGACCACCCAGATATGGATGTAGAACAGTTCATGACTCATGTGCAGGGGCCAGACTTCTGTCAAGGTGGACGTGTGATTGGTAGTGACGGCATCAGAGACTACTTCACAACGGGTAAAGGCCGGATTACTGTACGTGCGGAGGTGCGCCTGGAGGAGACGCCGCGTAACCGTTCGCTGATTATCACCCAGATTCCACCTATTGGACGCGATAAGGTGAAAGCATCAATCGTCAAAGCTATCAATGCGCGTAAGCTGGAAGGGCTGATGCCTGATGTGCGGGATGAAAGCGATACCGAAAAAGGAATGCGTATCGTTCTAGACCTGCGTAGAGACGCTGATGCAGCACAAACGCTTTCACACCTGTTTAGCGAAACGGACCTACAGGTATCGCTCTCGTTTCAAATGGTTTTTCTGTTTGGTGAGCCGATGCAGGCAGCACGACAACCAAAACAAGTTGGCATGATCGAACTCCTCAACTACTGGAACACGCACCAGATCGACGTTCTCACTCGACGAGCGCAATTTGATCTACGCAAGGCACAGGAACGCTTACACGTTGTCGAGGGCTTGATTGTTGGAGCTGCACACGCGGAAGAAGTCGTGAAAATATTTCAGAATGCGGAAGACCGTACTGCGGCGCGTGCCACGATTGAGAAGAAATATAGTCTTACGCCGATTCAGTCGGATGTGATTGCATCTATGACCCTTGCACAGGTAACACGCCTCGATGCTGGCAAATACGCGAAAGAGCAGACCGAATTACAAGCACGCATTCATGAGCTTGAGCAACTTTTGGCAGACCGTAAAGCACTGATTGCATCACTCAAGAAAGAAATGCAGCAGCTTATCAAGCAGTTTAGTGATGAGCGGCGAACGGTGATCGACGCTCAAGGTGTGGTTGCAGCCCCTATTGCGACGGTTACAAGCCTACATCAACGCGAACCGCTTACGATAGCAGTTACACGCTCTGGAACCTTGAAAGTTCTACCATCTGACACATTTACCCCGAAGGGAAAAAAAGGTAATGCTATCTACACACCTGTGCGCGGTGATGAGCAACTCCGTCAAATCATAGATACAACGTCGCAAGACTATTTGTTGTGTGTCTCCTCGACTGGTCGTGTGTTTCAGATTGCTACTCATCGTATTCCTGTGGGAACACGTTCCGGGAAGGGGGAGCCAATTCGGAAGATACTCGATCTTACCACTGGCGAAGAAATCGTTGTAGTATTGCCTGTCGAGTCCTACGATGAGGATCGTTATCTTGTAACTTTTAGCAAACTGGGGAAGGTCAAAAAATCTCCATTAAGCGAGTACAAGACGGTAGATGTAGACGGCCTGCAAGATATGAAGCTCGCCGATAGTGATCGTATTGTCACTGCGTTACTCTCTCGTGGGCAAGGGGAATATCTGATCTCAACTGATAACGCACAAACATTGCGTTTCTCAGATGAAAACCTGCGAGCACAGGGCCGAGTTGGTCAAGGTGTTGCTGCCATAACGCTCGCGCCGAAAGCTTCTGTAGCAAGTGCCTCCTACCTTGACAGTGAGCAGACAAAGGCAGAGAACGTTATTAGCCTACTCGTCGTTACGGAAAATAGCTTTGTTAAGAAAGTTCCCGTTAGCCAGTTCCCCGCAAAAGGCCGTGCTACAGGTGGGGTGACGACAACAGAATTGCTTGAAAAAGATCGCATCCTATTGACCACTCTTGTCAACGAAGATGATTATGTCTTGCTAACCTGGGCTGGTGAAAATGGGGATCAAGTGACTGCAACAAAAGCTGCTGAGCTAAAAACATTGCCACGTCAAAAGCGAGGGATACCATTGGTAAATGGCCGTATGCTTGGTGTGGTAAAACTATAACATAACAAATCGAAAGAATAGAGAAAAACAATGCAGAGCACAACAGATGTTGTCGTGATTGGTGGCGGAGTCATCGGTTGTGCTATTGCATATTATCTGAGTAAGCAAGGTGTTGACGTGACCGTTTTAGAGCGGGGAGAGATTGGCGGTCAAGCATCTGGTGCTGCTGCAGGTATTTTTTCGCTGCTCAAGCCGCTCGCGAAGATCGATGCCTATAATCGTTTACTTTTAGCAAGCCGTGCATTGTTTCCAGCATTGATGGTTGAACTCGAAGCTGTGAGTGGCATTCATCCTGAGTACGAGCAGATTTCGACGCTGCGTACTACCCGCTCTCCTAATCCAAAGATGACGACGCGTCTACAACGGTGGGCTGAGTCATGCCAAAACATGGGCTTACAGGTGCAACTACTTACTGAACAAGAAATGCGGCAACTCGAACCTCTGCTCTCTCCCGAAGTATGTGCTGCAACCTATATCGCGAACGAAGGACAGGTAAGCGCCCCCTCGCTCGTCGCTGCATACGCGCAAGCCGCCACAAAATGTGGTGCAACTATACAAACCCATAGTGAGGTTGCTAAGATTAACCATACCTCTCATCGTGTACAAAGTGTGACTACAGCAACAGGTGAAGTTATTGTATGCAATACTCTTATTATTGCATCCGGTGCATGGTCTGCTTCTCATGGAGAGTGGCTGAATGTTGTTCTTCCGGTCATTCCGCAACGAGGTCAAAGTCTAGCTCTACAACAAACAACACCACCATTACGGCATACTATTTTAGGCTATGGTGTATATCTCGCACCTAAACAGGATGGTACCGTTATTGTAGGTGCGACGCAGGAAGAGGTAGGTTTTGATACACGCGTTACAGCCGGAGGTCTCGCATCATTGCTGGATGCAGCAATAAAGCTTGTCCCGGCGTTAGCTAATTGCTCTGTGGAACGGATATGGGCGGGGTTGCGACCAAAAACACCCGATAATTATCCTATCTTAGGTAAAGTCACAAGTTGGGAAAATGTTATCGTGGCAACAGGTCACAATAGCTTTGGCATGCTCTTAAGTGCTGTTACAGGTCAGACCATTGCTGAACTAGTGACAAGAGGACAAACGCCAGAAATCATTCGTCCTTTTGCCCTTGAACGCTTTATGAATACAGAAAAAAGCCTATCTACGACGACTGATGAAAAAGTAGATCAAACCGAGAAGTAGTAGACCAAGCCCGGGAAACCAGAGCGAGAGCACGAAGGAAGCAAAACCTGATGGAAAATAATGTGCTGTTGGTCCATACTCTATAAGTCCAACAAAGATAACGATCAGAGCTGGTGTCAACGCGCCAGCATGTATGTAGCCACGTCGTCCGGCAAGTGCAATGCCTACCAAGCCCAAGCCTATTGCAAGCACAATTGAATTTCCCGCGTCTGGAATGATTGTGTTCTTGAATGCAAGAAAGATGGATGCTCCGATCAATGTCACAAGAATACCACCTAACATCAACCGATAGGGGTTAAAAAAGGCAGCAACAAGCATGCCTATTCCAAACATTAGCAAACCAAGTGGATACGCGAATGGATTGAGATGCAGGACTAGTGCAAGCGCGAGAAATAGTATACCAAGCACGAGCAGCACATACGTCTGCCGACGACTATTCGTTTGTGTGGTAGGAGAGACTTCTACAATTTTTGACATGTTGTTTCCTCTTGTAATATTTTGATAGTACCCGTGTGTATAGTATATACACGCATTCCATGCTTACTGTTTGCAGCCTTTTATTCGTTTGTGCGTTCTGACTTCTCGAAATCTTCGTCACGCAATTTCTTTCTACCAAATAACACATCGCCCATAAGTATATATGCTACAAGCGAGGCAATCATGAGCGTAAATATCAGGTCCGCCTTGAAAAATAAAAAGAGGACACCGCCAAGTAGATAGGCAACTGCCCATGAAAGAATTATTCTCAGCCAAAACTGCTTTGTTGTCCTATAGACGTTAGTTCCAGCAACAATCAGTGTGAAAAGTAGGAGCGCGATTGTGAGTGTACCCCAAAGCGTTAAAATCTGCTTTATATCATATGCCATAAGCATAACCAAATTTCCTTCAGGTTCTAAAAAAAGGTCAAGGTCCACATATGTGTAAACCCTGACCATAAAATGTTTATTGGCTCATATATTGCACTAGAGATTCGAGTGACTATCAAAGGTTGTTGGATTGACAACCTCGTCAACCTTCTGGCTGACTGCATCCGTTGGACGATCTGTGCGTATCACTTCGATTGAACACTGTGCCATCAATGCGCCGATAGCACCAATGGCGGCTAAAGCTGGTGCGACAAGCACTCCAACGACACCAACGGACAATGGAACCTCCAGAATCGTGTGTCCTTCTTGCTTGATAATGATACGACGGACATTGCCCTCGTGAACAAGTTCCTTCACACGAGTAAGCAACTGCTCACCCATCACTTGAAGCTCTTCATATCCCTGCTTCTGCTCGACATTTACGTTAGGATCTTGTGACATACCTGTACATTCTCCTTCTCTGTTTTCCTCACAAGAAAAGCTACACGCCCTCTTCAAGGTTTATACATGAATACATATCCTTATGGTTTTTGTATGGCTGTTCCCAATGCACATCACATTTTTATCAACATGACTATACATGATATACGTAGTTAATGATGATTAGTTGGAGGGAAGGTAGTGGCTATCTTGGCTTTCACCGTAGTGGCGAGTACAATGATGTGAGATCAGCGTATGTGGAATGAGTAGGTGAAATTATGGAATATTTTTTAGCGAAGACCGACCCCGAGACATATTCTCTTGACCAATTAGAGCGTGATAAGACAACTGTATGGAATGGTGTGCGAAACGCACAGGCGATACGTGTTATTCAAATGATGAAACCTGGCGATACTGTGTTGATCTACCACAGTAGGACCGAAACGGCCATTGTTGGTCTTGCTCGTATTACTTCGGAACCGCGCCACGACTCGCACGATAACAAAAGTTGGGTTGTAGATGTGGAGTTCGTGCGCCGCTTCGAGCAGCCTATTTCACTGCAAGAGATCAAGGCAACACACCAATTCGACGATTGGAGCTTGATTCGACAGGGTCGTCTTTCGACAATGACTGTTCCCCATTCAGTTGTGACGTGGCTCAAAGAGAAAAAATTTGTAGTAATATAGAAAATGAGGATAAAACATATGGATAACAATGCATTCTGGTATATTAATGGACGATGGGTACATCCAAACGAAGGCACTATTTCCATTAACGATGTCGCTGTATTGCGCGGCTATAGTGTTTTTGAGTCGTTACGTACATATAATCGTCGTCCATTTCATCTCAAAGAGCATCTCAATCGGCTTTATCGCTCCGCCAAGCTGATCGAGTTAGATGTGCCTTATACACGTGAGTACATTTCAGACATCATCCTAAAAATCATCGAACGTAATACCTACGAACATGCCTCGATACGCATTCTTGTCACAGGTGGTGAAAGTGAAGACGGTATTTTACCTTCCGGTAACGCTATCCTAGCAGTGCTCATAACACAGATCGGCGAACGAGATATGGAGCGGTTCGCAAAGGGCTACAAAGTAATTACCAGTCGTTTACAACGAGTTGCACCGGAGGCAAAGACAACAAACTATATTGAAGCGGTACGCGCACTCAAAGAGGCCACGCGACGTGAGGCGGTGGATGCGCTCTTTGTCAATGAGCATGGACATGTCCTGGAGGGAACACGCAGTAACTTTTTTGTCTTTCAGGGTGACACACTTGTGACGCCGCGTGCAGGAGTTTTAATTGGTGTTACGCGCAATACTGTGGTGGAACTTGCTCGTGGTATCTTTCCTATTGAGGAACGACCCATTCTTTTTGACGAGTTAGCACACGCCGATGAGGCATTTATCACTGCATCTTCCAAAGAAATTATCCCTGTTGTGCAAATTGACAATACCGTAATTGGCAATGGCAAACCTGGGTCCCGTACTTACACGTTAGAGCAACGTTTTATCGAGATGATTGAGCGTGGCGATTTTTGATAATGACTTGAGAGATTGATCTATGGAGCAGGTCAATCTTTCAAGTCATTGGTTTAACATTAGGACAATCTTTGCGAACTTTGTGAAAACTTAATGTACTGGTGCGGCAATGACGGCTCCAGCAACTTCGGCAAATGCTTCATCGAGTATCCCCATTGCCTCTTGTAGCTGCTCGTCGGTGACGCAAAGTGGTACGAGTACACGTATTACGTTATCGTACATACCAGCTTTGATGAGCACTAAACCGCGCTTGTGCGCTGCATTCATTATATCAGTTGCTATGTGGCTGTCAGGCTCTTTCGTTGTACGATCTTTAACAAACTCTACTGCAATCATTCCACCAAGACCACGTATATCGCCCACACATTGATGACGTTCCTGCAAATGCAAAAATCGCTGCATAACGAACTCACCTATTGCGCGTGAGCGGGCGGCGAGATCCTCTTTTTCATAAAGATCGAGGACTGCAAGTGATGCTGCACATGCAACAGGATTACCACTATAGGTACCGCCAAGCGTACCAGGAGGGGGGGCATCCATGATATCGGCACGTCCAATAACGCCACTAATTGGCATTCCAGCACCCATTGACTTCGCTATCGTCATTATATCAGGCACCACACCATCATGCTCTATTGCGAACATCGTACCAGTACGACAGAAGCCAGTCTGAATTTCATCGGCGATAAACAAAATACCGTGTTTCTCACACAACGCTTTTAAATCACGCAAAAAGCCTTTAGGGGCGGGAATGAAGCCGCCTTCACCTTGTAAGGGCTCAATAACCACTGCGGCAATCTGGTCCGGTGCAACCTCACCAACAAACATACGTTCAAGCTCTTGAATACAGGTGTGTGAAGCCTCTTCGGGTGTCATATTCATACGATATGCATATGGAAATGGGGCGCGGTAGACTTCTGGCGCGAATGGGCCAAAGCGATGCTTGTACGGCTTGACCTTTGAGGTCATCGTCATGGTCATGAGGGTGCGACCATGATACGCATTGTCGAAGACGACAATAGCAGGACGACCCGTTGCATAACGCGCAATCTTGACCGCGTTTTCTATCGCCTCAGCGCCACTATTGAAAAAAATAGCTTTCTTTGGAAAATTGCCAGGAGTAATTTTGGCAATGCGCTCGGCGAGTTCTATGTATGGCTCGTACATCATCACGCTAAAGCAAGTATGGGTAAACTTCTCGGCCTGCTCAATAATGGCTTTTGTGACCTCTGGACGCGCATGTCCTATATTCATGACGCCAATGCCACCTGCGAAGTCGATAAAGCGGTTGCCATCTACATCCTCGATGATTGCTCCATCAGCCTTCGCTGCAAACACATTCATCGTGGAGCCAACACCACGAGGTACAGCCTGTTGACGACGTGCTAGCAACTCCTGCGATTTTGGTCCTGGAAGAGTAGGATGTATGTTACTGTCGGACATAGACGCCTCCTGATTAACTTAGGATAGAACAAATAACTTTGAACGGCTTTCTCCTCAACATGCAATGTTCATGTTGCTGTCTGTCTTCATTCTATCATATGAGTCATCAAGCATCTCAAAAAAACAGTTGTGCAGCAAACTGCACAACTGTTCTCAATACTAAGCTACATCTGGCAGAGGACGGTGTTTATTCCCTTTGAGCAGAGGCTCTACAGCTTGCCTGATGCGCTCTTCGCTACGTACACCAAAGCCAGGAAGCGCTCGAATACGATGCTGCTGAGTAGCATTCCACAACTTTTCAAGTGTATCGATGCCTAGCTCTTCGTGTAGACGAATAGCGGTAATAGGACCGATATGCTCAACCGCCATTAATGCGCGAACATCAGATGGAAGTGTTTGTAGACAGATGCCATCATGGAATGTCATGGTGCCATCACGCACAACTTCCTCGATACGTGTACGAAGCCGAAGTCCAAGTCCCGCAATGGGAAGAGCCTCTCCACGCTCAATGATGTCTACTGCTGGCTCTGACAAGTCTAACACACCGCGTGCGGCATTGCGATATGCCTGGATACGATATGAGTTACCTTTCTGAAATTCTAGCAGGTCAGCGATGCTGGAGAGTACCTCGGCAATCTGACGATTCGTCATTTTTACTGGCTCTTCAACCAGCGATAATTCCATCCCTGGCAAAAGTGGCTGTATGGGACGCTTTACTGGCCTACTTTGCGCAGAGGGAACAATATGAATAGTTTGGGTAAGCTGCATAATACTCATGCGCGACAACCCCTTTCCCTGTGTAAAACCGTTGCTCTATGGTTATTGCTGTGGTGTTAATGACTACGAAAAAGCACTTGAGAATGGCTATAGTGGTCTGGTTTATTTATCCTAGAAGGTCTACTTAGTGTACAATTTACATTGAATTCTTGTTCTAAGTATACCACAAAAAAGGTCTAAAGTCAAACAACATAAAGCGGCTTGAGAAGCGGGACGAAGGTCAAATTTACCACTAAATTTGACCTTCGACCCGCGCTCTCTATTATCAACGCATTTCTAGCTTTTTAGTTTTCCCAAACGTCAACAAGGTAGTGTTGCTGAGCACAAGGGATGGCTGTTTTCGCGCTAAAATGAGTTGCACGCTGATGATGCAACACGCATCATCAGCGTACAACTCATCAGACGCTAATTACTGTAGAATGAAAACGTAGGGAAAACTTTGCGGTCTTCCTGGTTCTCAACTCTACGGAATGGAGTTGCTCAGATATTTGCCGTTTGCGTTCCAACGAATGTGGTGGCAAGTTTCCCTAGCATCTCAGTGTAAATGCGGCGTAGTCCTAGTGGTGCGAAAGTTCTTTCGAAGAAACCGCCGACACCTTTTCCCCCTTCCCAATCACTGGTAAGTTGGACACGTGTCTTCTGATTGTTTTCTACTGGAATCAGCATCCAAGTTGTAAAGAGTGATGAGCCTGTATCACTCTCTTTCAGTACCTTGCCTATACTTGGCTCTGTTACCTGCATACGATAGTCACGTTCGCGTTTAGCGGCAACAAAGTGATAGGTCACAATCGTTCCTGCGCCATCTCCGCCTTGCTCAACCTTATAGTTCTGGTAATTTTCCGTAAGAATTTGAGGACGCTTCGTGTGGTAGTCTTTAAGAAAAGCGTATACCTCTTCTGGTCTCGCGTTAATGACTCGTTCAGTTTGTACGTGTATATGTCCCATAGCTTGGTGTATTCCTCCTGTTACTCTTGTAGAGCGGTATAGATGCTATAATTTACTCTCTTCATATTTTATCGTAGAGATGCTATAGATATGAAAATTGGAAGATAAAGATACGGTGGACAGATGTAGAAAAATTTTTACATCTGCCCACCGTATCTTTATCGAATAATCTTCCTGAGTTTGTTTAGTACCAACTCTCATTGCGAACGTCGTATGGTCGCAAGAAAGGTGTTGGAGTGAAAGGAATAAACGCAGGTGGTGCTGGATTCAATTGTGGGCCAAATGAAGCCGCTTCTGTATTGAGCAATGTTGGATTCGTAGAATTCCCCCATTTTCCAGTATTTAGTCGATGGATGAGCGTGCCGAATGCGGCTAGCTTCTCAGCCGGAGTGAAGGTGCAGTGACCAGCACGATGAATAAATGTCTGACGCAACATGCTAGCGTCGTCTTGTGAGCGAACGACACTCTTGTATGCCTGCTCGTCTTCATTGACCACCAGACCGTCACCAGTTGTGTGTAGCGTAAGTACAGGTAAATCCAGATCTCCATTAAATGTAATGTACTTTGTTAAGTATCGCTTCGCAGCTGGATCGGCCTTGATACGAGGTGCATCATTGAGTGCATCTACATCCTTACTGAGGTTCAAGCCAGCCTGCTTATAAAGTGCTTTAACCTCGCTATTATCGACAGAAAGTGCTAGCTGCTTACGATAATTAACGCCCGTATTCCAGGACGGATTGCCACCCGCACGATACTCAAGTTCAGCCCGAGCACCGAAGGCAAAGAGGAAATCGACCTTACTTTCCCAGAGAAATTGGTTCTGCTCCCGTGTCATGTAATCCTGTGATGAAGGTTCAGGGGAAGCAGCATTGAACCAGCCAGGAACATCTGCCAGCGCTGCAATAAGTGCGATGCGTGCCCTACTTTGAGGCGTACTTTGTGCTGTGCTGAGGATGTTCTCGGCCTTAGTAAGGGTAGCGTTAGGGTCGGTGATATGAACAACCGGTAATGTGCTTCCAGCCAGGAGAACGTTGAATGCGAAAGCACTATCGAGTGCTTGATTCCAGGTTCCTATACCACCTGCGACTACACCACACATTGGTAGTGCTCCAGTGATACGGTTAGGATACAACTGAACTAACCCTGCGGTGATCATGCCACCTAGTGAGTCGCCCCAGGCAACAGTACGTGTGGGTTTACCACAGGTCGCGTCGAAATAATCGAGGAGCGTAATCTGATCGTGAAATGCTTGTTGGAGTGCCCAACCATTCTGACTGTACGAAGAGCCTGCCAGCGCATAGCCTTGAGTCAAGAGTACTGCACCACTAGCGGCATCACTAGCATCTGGTGCAGGCTTGAGTAGTGGTAGCGTAGAAAAGACATAGCCGTGACTGTAGAGAGCGAGTGTGCCATTCCAATTTGAAGGGACTGCGATTGTGTAATTAGCCCCCTGGAGCGTTCCTTGCAGAGTGTGTGTACTTCCTGGAGTAATACATCTGCTTACAGCATGGGCACTAATGGTGGTGGAAGTTACCGCAAAGCCACTTATAAGGGCCAGCAGTGCGAGTAGGAGGAGTAGGCGTCTTTGCATCATCTCTGTCCTTACTTGTTCAACAAATAATCCGACAATACGAAAGGAGAACTGTCCTAATATTAACATATGCAAAATCAAAAGTGTAGATATATTGCTACTACATCATTAAAGAGGTGAAACAGCTATGTACATTGTCCTTTGTACTATGCATACGTATTGCTCTTTACCTGTTAAGAATTCTTTTGATCACTTGCAGCTCATTAACGGCATTTATCCCTCTCAACTACGGCTGCGTAGTTCTCCCTGCAACACCCTCATAACTCCTAACAAGAGACAGAGGAGAAGTACTTGCGAGAAAAAGAAAGGTGTCCCATTATTATCAGAATGTATAAATGGTAGGAGCAAAAGAAATAGTGAAGCAGCACCAAAAAGGAAGGTGATACAAGGTTGGCTTATCCAGCATGAGGGGCGCAGCCACCAAGTAGCGACACAGAGGGAGAGCAAAACAGTAGTAATTGCATTCATAAGCATATGAATGTGATGGGGATTTGCCCAGGAAAAAGCATACAGCACTATGACCGCACCAACACCTAGAAGAGGAACAAGCCAGAAAAAAATACTATCCCAACGTCGGAACGGCAAGCGGTATGTAGAGATGCAGATGTATGTACCAAGCAATGCACAGGCTATTACTGCCTGAAATTGTGCTGAAATTCCCGAAAGAGCATTTACCCCAAGCATTGTTGCCATGTGATTCGCGGTTGTGAAAAGCGCCCAGATGCAGCCGAAGCTAGCCCCTATGCGTATCCATGTGCTACGCCCTTTTATAATAATTGCAAGTAGGCATACGAGTATGAGCAACGTGTGAGCAAGTAATATCCATTCTGCTCTAAACATACCATCAAGCCATCCCTGTGTAAACAAGCTTTCTACACTTAATCCAACAACCAGCGTCAAGAAAAAGAGCATGATAAATTGTGGTGTCCAGACAATAGATTCTGACACCTGTATTTCCTGCGCTATGCCACTTACTGTTTGGATATCGCTGTCTTGTGCTGTCTCAAGCATTGTTCCCACTGTCTTAGGATAGTCATTTTCAGGTTGTGTAGAATGCTCTGTCATCGAAGGGAAACTTTCTAAGAAATTCTTTACTCCTCTTTTAACGAACGGCAGAGTAAATTAGGTACATAAATTGTTCTGTTAAAATTCTCTAAACGTCATCGTACTGGAGGCCATAGCCATTCGTAGGCGGCAGGATGTACTTTGAGCAGGTAGAGGATACGAATGAGTCCAACCGTAAGTTGGGTCCGCAATAGCCCCCAGCGTTGATGACGACGTGCAGATGTTTCGACTTCACTGTTGAGCAACACGACGTTGCCCATTTTGCTCATCCGTTCACTATAGTCAACATCTTCCATAAAAGGCCAATCCCGATAGCCGTGCAACGTTTGAAGAACATTGCGGCGTGTGAAGATTGCCTGGTCTCCTGTATAACTTTTTGTGCGTAGTGAACGCTTTGTTATATTTTCACAGATACGACGATAAATAGGGCGTGCATCATTGAAGCGCATGCGAAATGCTCCACCATCTACGTTTCCATTGTGCATCACCGAAAGCAATTCCTCAAGGCCAGCTTTATTGGGAAGCGTGTCGGCGTGTAAAAAGAGCAGTAACTCGCCCTGTGTCGCTGCAACTCCTGCATTCAGTTGCCCACCACGTCCACGTTTTGCAGGAAGAACACGCACGTACTTGCTCGCAATGGCAACCGTCTTGTCGCTACTACCACCATCGACAACAAGAATTTCGGCATCTGGAGCGGACTCTTGTACACACAAAAGTGTTCTCTCAATGCACGTCTCCTCGTTGAACGTTGGAATGATAATGGAGAGTTGTGACATGAGGGTCCCTTTCAACGAATATCGAGATACATTTGTTGTAAGTGCAGTGGAGATGTGCCAAATTTGTAGAGCGTGCGTAAATACCACATGAACAACACACTACGTAGTAGACCAATCTTTTCATGTCTACGCGCTGATGTTGTCACATAGTGGGGGAGTAACACAACCTTCCCAATTTTTTGTAAGCGAGCAATGATCTCCAGGTCCTCCATAAGAGGTTGATCAGGATAGCCACCAATGGCCCTAAAACTTTCAGCACGAATAAAATATGCCTGATCTCCTGTAAATATCTTCCTGAAATGCGAACGCATGTTGGTGGTGAAGGCAACAAGTTTATATAGCAGCTTTTCGCAATCGAAGCATAGTCTGAATGCGCCTCCGACTACTTGTGATGATGCTAAAGCTTGGTCAATGGCATCAAAAGCATCAGTAGGAAGCAGAGTATCTGCATGAAGGAAAATAAGAATTTCGCCCTGTGCTGCCTTCGCTCCAAGATTCATTTGAGTCGCACGACCTCGCGGTGCGCGAATAACGTGACCGTAATGTTGCGCTATAGTAACAGTAGCGTCTGTACTGCCACCATCGACAATAAGTATCTCATACTCACAGGGAGTGTGTAGTTGTGCGAGAGGGATAAGATATTGCTCTAATACCGTCTCCTCATTCAACACTGGCATGATAATTGAGAAGCGTATACTCACCGTGTACCTTTCAAACTAACACTACGCACATTCCCTCTAAGCATGAACTTAATGAGAATGTGCGTGGCGTATTTCTTGCTTATGCTTTGCTAGTTGCCGACGGGCTGTGGTTGTTTCGCACGACGCGTTGGTAAGGGTACGAATGCGCTTTCCTGGGCATGTGGTTGAGCTGGCCGCATCTTGGCATTCAATGCGCAGAACGACATGACACCACGAGGAGAGGCGTTATGGAAACAGCAACGCTCGACACGACTCATATCAATGTCGCTTTCATCCATGAACGGCTTGACGAAGAGTGTTAATGTCTTTCGGCTTGTCCAGAATGAAGGGTCTGTGCCAATGTGCGGCCAAAGAGTCTTCATCAGTTTGAGACTGCCACCTATGTTTGTCACTAACTGTGGCAAAATGGCTGCACGTCCACGCGTAAGCATACGCAAGGTCATGTTTGGACGTGGTCCCACTACCTCCATAAACTCTTTCAATGTGAAGTTCGGCGCAATTGGTTTGTAACCATCCTTAGTATGCTTGAGCAGCGAGAACGTGTTACATAGTGGTGACCCTTCACCAACGGGGAAGAATAAGTCCTCTGAGACACCTGCCTGCTCTTCGATAAGCTTGAGGATTTCTGGCATACGTAACTTGCGTAGCGGCTTCGGCTCACTTTCCGATCCGTCTTCATTGTTGACTTGAAAGCGACCAAAGGGTGTTGCAGCCTGGAAGGCAATCGCGCAAACGGTGTCTGGATGTTGCCAGGCAAAGTGAATGACTTGCTGAATTTGATCGGTGTTCAAGCCATCGTAAAGTGAGACCGCAAGTGTTGAGGGCAGATGAGCACGTTCAAGGGCCGCGATAGCCTTTACACGCACATCCCAGAGGTCTTCATTACGAAGCTTAACGATATCTTCTGGCCGTGTGCTATCAAACTGTAAATAGACGGAGGTGAAGCCCCAGTCAACAAGCTTTTGTGCGAACTCTGGCTCGCGTGCGAGGCGAATACCATTGCTTACCATCTCTAACTGTCCAAAGCCTTTTCGCTTAACCATTGCCGCAATCTGATCCAGGTCTTTGCGGACTGATGGCTCACCACCAGAGATTTGTAGAGAGATACCTTTTCCTTCAACCGCGATTAACTGGTCGAGACGCATCTCAATCTCTTCAAGCGAATAGTCTCTCTCTGAGGGGCTAGAATATGCATAGCACATGGGGCAGGTCAGGTTACAACGTTCCGTCACTTCTATAATCGCAAGACCAGCAGGTTTGCGCAACGGAAAGGGAGAAAGCCCTTGGGAGATATCGGTGTTGCCACCATCACCGTATCGCGCAATCATAAGCTTTTCTACTTGAAACGACTTTCGGTAGTAGGCGGCGTGGTTGCCCAGATCGGTATCAACTACGCCATGTGTTGGACAAGTTCTTGTAAAAAAAACCTGCTCATCACTCCTCACTTCATAAGCGGCGGGAACAATCTCTCCACATATGGAACAAATACTACGAGTCTGTTTCAACGTTTCGGTCATGTAGCATTACCTTCCTATTGTTGTAGACGCTATAATGCTTGTAAAGTGCCAAGCTTCCTATAGAGTATACATTATTTTATGGCAAAATACCCCATCTCACTAAATATTTTTTCCTACAAGCTGGGCTGCTTGCTTGCGTAGTGATTGTAAGCTGTCACTAAAGTGAACAGGATAGGGCTCTTCAATGGTAAGTGCGCGATATTTTTCTGGTAAGTCGTGTAAATTTTGTTGTGCTAATTCACGTATCTCTGAAAGTGGTGGCAAACTCCCAGGAATCATCTCACCGTTACGCATTACAGGTCGGAAGAGACGATGATAGTTGTCGGGGCGTGGCTCTTGTGCAAGCTGAATAATATCCTCGTGCCATTCTGGATGACGGTAAACTTCTTTTTTGCCGGGCCATGTACTCTTGGGACCTGCTATCTTCACTTTAGGATATTCCGTCCCCGATTCATCAACATACCATACCTCTTTATACACAGCACCAAGTGAACCGCCTTCTATACCCCGTTCAACCGAGCCTGCTCCACTTCCAAGGGAAGTTCCCACGCCGAAAGCATCGACAACTGCACCCGCACCTAATAGCTCGTCAATCTTCCATTCGTCGAGATCTCCACTCACAAGAATTCGTACACCAGTAAGACCTGCCTTATCAAGTTGCTCTCGTACATACTTACTGTCCTCGGCAAGATCTCCACTATCTAGTCGTACAGCAGCAAGCGTATGCCCTAACGTCTCCTGAGAACGCAACGCGACCTCTACCGCTGTATGTATAGCCTGACGCGTATCGTAGGTATCAAGTAGCAATGTATAGCGATTATATGCCTCTGCTGTCGCCTCAAATGCCTCTTCTTCAGAAGCAAATACTTCAACAAGTGAATGTGGAATAGTGCCCGTGGCAGGCAAACGGAACTCATACGCGGCATTAAGCAACGATGTACTCGCGCACCCACCAATATACGAAGCTCGCGCAACAGTCAACGGCTCTTGCGCGCGCCGGAAGGCGAACTCAGAAACGCGCCGTGAATGGCCGCCTTGTTCTGCTGCATACACAATGCGTGAAGCCTTCGTAGCGATAAGTGTAGAGAGGCCAATAGCTTGCAGGAGTCCCGCTTCAAGAAGTATAGCCTCGCGGAAAGGCGCGGTAATGCGCATGATTGGTTCATTCGGAAATGCAATAGAACCTTCCGGTAAAGCCAGAATTTCGCCGGTAAAGCGCATATTTGCTAGCTCATTGAGAAATTCTGTGTCATAGTCGCGGATACGTGCCAGAAATTCTAGCTCTTGCGATGAATAGCGAAACGATTGTACAAATTCTAATGCATCTTCGATTCCCGCCACCAGTAGATAGGCACCGCCAAAAGGAGCTTTGCGTGTGTAAACATCAAACGTAGTAAGTCCATTAATTCCACTTCTCCAGGCGATATACGCTGAGTCGGGATGATACATATCGGTCATCAATCCTGCATGCAAATGCGGCGCACGACGATTCATATGGCTACTCGGCCTTTCCGTTAAAAAACACGCTCAGTTAGTGTATATGATACAATATCGAAAACATTAAGATATATTGTATCATACAAAGTAGAGGCTTATTTCCGTTTGTGCTATCTGGTATTCTGCTTCAAGAATGTGTAAGGCCAGGATACCCCATTTATAACAGGGCATCGTCTCAATACTATCAACGTGTACGCTCTGGTCAAAAATGATTGTTAACTTTGAAATCGAGGAATATTCATGAATATTGTTATTATTGGAAGTGGCTTTGGTGGATTGTCGGCTGCTATTCGTCTACAAGCGCAAGGTCACGAGGTGACACTGCTTGAAAAGCGTGATAAGCCCGGTGGGCGGGCGTATGTTTACGAGCAAGACGGCTTTACTTTTGATGGTGGTCCCACAATTATTACTGCTCCCTGGCTGATTCATGATCTTTTTGCATTATGTGGCAAGAAAACAGAAGATTACGTGACGTTAGTGCCTATTAGCCCTTTTTATAACATTCGTTTTCAGGACGGCTCTGTCTTTCATTATAACGGTGATCGTGAGAACAATATACGCCAAATACGTGAATTCAATCCCGATGATGTTGAAGGCTATCTGCGTTTTGCTAAAGCGGGTGAAGAAATTTATAAGACTGGCTTTGAGTTAATCGATCATGCATTCTTGAATTTCTCGGATATGATGAAGGTTGCCCCCGACCTTATACGCTTGCAGTCACAAAAGTCTGTTGCGGCTTTTGTGAACCAATATATCAAAGAAGAGCATTTGCGCCAGGTCTTTAGTTTCCATCCATTGCTTATCGGTGGCAATCCATTTCAAAGTACCTCTATCTATGCGTTGATACATACATTAGAGCAGAAGTTTGGCGTCTGGTATGCTATGGGGGGAACGGGAGCCCTTGTACGGGCACTTGCTCAACTCTTTCAAGATATCGGTGGCAAACTTACACTCAATACTGAAGTTTCCGAGATCGTCGTCGATGAAAAAACAGGTCGCGCAAAAGGCGTGCAACTTGGGACAAGCGAGTTTGTCACAGCAGATATAGTGGTAAGTAACGCTGATGTTGCGTATACGTACCTCAACATGATTCCAGCGCGTTTCCGCCGCAAAAATACTGATAGAAGAATTAAGAGTTTCGAATATGCCATGTCGCTCTTCGTGATCTACTTCGGTACAAATCGCAAATATGAGCATATTGCGCATCACGAAATCTTGATGGGACCACGTTATGAAGGCTTACTCAATGATATTTTCAAGCGGAAGAAGCTCGCGAAAGACTTTTCGCTCTATCTGCATCGTCCTACCGCGACAGACCCTTCACTTGCGCCAGTAGGCTGTGATAGTTTTTATGTACTCTCTCCAGTCCCACATCTAGGCGGTGATACTGATTGGACAACGATGGCAAAGCCCTATCGCGACTCAATCATTGGCTATCTTGAAGATCGCTACCTACCTGATCTCTCGCAACACATTGTTTCCGAACACTATATCGACCCATTGCACTTCCGCGACACGCTGAACAGCTATCTGGGTAGTGCCTTTTCGGTTGAGCCACTTTTGACACAATCGGCTTGGTTTCGTCCACATAATCAGAGTGAGGATATTCCCAATCTCTACTTTGCCGGTGCAGGCACTCATCCAGGTGCAGGATTACCTGGAGTCATGAGCTCTGGTAAAATAGTAGCAGATATGATTGGAACAAGTTGTTCCTCAAAGGAGCAACCAGAATTGGCACCAATCTGCACCAGTAATTAAAAAAACTAGTATTTTCTTCTGGAAGTCGGGGAGTATGAGAATATCGTTCGTCATATACTCCCCGTGTGTGATACTTTATGTGCTTGTTGGCGTAGTATTATGTACAGCGTTAAGCATAGAGGTCAAAGGAGATAATACTATGTTTAGGCTACATCGTTGGACTACTATTGGTCTTGCTACATCTACCGGCTTGTTAGGTCTTACTGTTACCAGTGGATTAGGCATTTTAGCACATCGCTTTGTTGAAGATTTCTCTCGTCCTCATACTCTTCTAGATGACTCTGTGTTTACCTGGGAAATGCCACGCGATGCACAAGAGCCCCCTCTTTTATGCCAGCATCCTCTCCTCTTTCAAGTTAGTGATGGTACGGTGCTGTGCGGAGATTTTTGGGCACAGACACAACCCGCTCCAACTGTTATCCTCTGTCATGGCTATCGTGTCAATCGCACATTGATGCGTTCGATTGCCGCAACTGAATACAGTTATGGCTTCAACATTCTCTTTTTTGATTTTCGTGGGCATGGTGATAGCGAAAGTGTTTTAACCAGTGGCGGTAATGCTGAAGTTCTTGATCTTGAAGCTGCGATAGAGGTTGCAGCTCTTCAAGCCGAGACGCTACCTGGGAAAATAATCGTGCATGGTTTCTCTATGGGAGCTTCTGTGGCCTTGTTAACTCCCCCAAATTCTCACGTTGCAGCAATTATTGCTGATAGTCCTTATGCGCGCTCGGATGATATTATGCGCCGCATCGTTCACTATCAAATAACCCGTGAGATCAGGCAATGGCACCCAGCCCTGCGCTCTATAAGTTCTTTGTCTCCTATAATCGTGTGGTTAATTACTTCTCTAGGATTTCTTGTGTTTCGTTTACGCTTTGGCTATAACGTCGTCGCACGTCCTGACACGAGTTTCAAACGCTGGAAGAGACGTGCCAAGACAACGCTTCAGCAGCATGTTATTCCCATCTTGCTTATACATGCGGAAGGTGATGAGCTAATTCCCATTACTCATGCGCGACAAATAGCGGCAGAGGCAAAAGCATGCGAGACTCCGTTAGAAATATTGTTTGTCGATGGCGGCTCTCACTGTGGTGCATATGGTGTTAATCCGCGTCAATACAACCAGACCATCCGAAACTTCCTATCACGTTACTTGAGTGACGACTTTCCCAGCTCTTTTAGCGATATTGCCTGAAAATCTTTCAAATGCCCTTGCATCTTGTGCCGCTTTTGGGCATACTTACAAGAGAGAGTATAAGAGTATAAGCGGAAAATTCGTATAAGGTGCTATGTCGGCCAGGTAGTTTTGTGTAGCGATGTTCGGGAAGTGTTTCAGGAGAAAAAAATGCTGTCGCCAGATGATACGACGCAGACTACAGATGCTATCGGACAAGTTTCTCGTACCTTTGACTACCGTAGTGCTTTTAGTGAACGCAGACAGAATATTCTACAGCAGAGGCAGAGCGAGAAAGAGACCGAGGCTCTTCCAACCGTAAAAGCATCGATTACCGAACAAATGCCTGCAAGTGCAAAAGCTGCATCGCGGCAAGTGATACTGTTGCGTGCGGAGAATAGACGGATGCGCCATGAACTGTATGAACTGCGAAACGAAATGCAACGACTGCTTACAGAGTATACAGCGATGCAGGCTGACTTTGAGCAAGAAATGAATGTTATTCACCGTGGGCAATTGCAGGAACTTGAACACTACCAGAGCCACTTGCAAGAGGTGACGAACGAACGCAATCGCTTACAGGAGTCCTATCGACGCATGGAGCGTCGCTATCAAGAACTCTATAGCGACTTTCAAGACTCTGTACAAGAAGAAGCTGAGAAAATGTTGTCAGATGCAGCACAAACACTTGTCCTATCACCTGACAATGCTCCTGCTGTTCTACAAAGTGCAATGAAGACGATTGAGTTGCATGTCAAACAGGTTGAAGATAAGCAACTCGTCGAAGCTCGTTACTTAACGGGAGAAGTGCAACGGATCACTACGCACCTGGAGCAAGAGCAATCTCAAGTGGAGGAGGAACGACAAAAGCTTCTTCGTATGCAAAACACAGTACGTGAGCAGGCCGAGTTGCGCCATAAAACAATGCAGTCACACCTACATGCTCGCTGGACTGCCGCACTTGCCTTCATCATAATGGGCACTTTGGTGTTGTTCGTTGTCTTACAGTATGTCTTCCTCTTCCTTTTTCACGTACCTCTTTCAACGGCAATTACCACCTCACTACTCGCACCAGTTGTTATCTGTGTTAGTGCTGCCATTGTGTTTTCACATCCGCTCTCGACGATCCGACATTATTATAAGAGCGCTCCACACAAGAAAAAAATCACATAGCAAAAATGACAGGTTCCCACTCACTGTTTTTGCTATGTGGCACGAATACATTTATCTCCGGAAATTCAGCAATGTGCGAACAACCTTACGATTGCTTGCGGCGGCATCGCTTTTGAGATATGCCTCAAATGCTGCTTGTTGAATGCCCGTTGCCATTGTGGGATAGGCATGAATAGTATTGTAAATATCGTTGACTGTCATATGGTGCTGCATGGCGAGTGTCATTTCTCCCAACAACTCACCAGCGCGTGGGCCAACAATGTGCGCTCCCACAATCTCCTCTTTTTTTTCCGACAAAATAAGCTTAATGAAACCAACTGTCTCGTTTTCAGCTTGGGCACGATCAACATCGGCAATGGGGAAGATCTCTGATCGTACATCTTTGAGTTGCTTCTCGGCCTCTTCAAGTGTCATTCCAACACGGGCAACCTCGGGGTCGGTGAAAGTACACCATGGCACGACACGGTAATCCACCTTTTTTTTGCTAACAGGAACCAATGCGTTACGCACCGCGATACCCGCGTGATAGGAGGCAACATGTGTGAAGAGATAACCACCAATCACATCACCGATAGCAAAAATGTTTTGTACCGACGTTTGTAGGTGTTCATCAACCTTGATACCCTTACTGTCAAACTTGATATCAACGGCCTCTAAATGAAGTCCCTCTATGTTAGGTTGACGTCCTAGCGCAATCAGAATATGATCTGCTTCAAAGGTCTGATGTTGCTCTCCTAGTTTTACCGTCACCACTTTTTTATTCCCATTGCGCTCAGCTTTGAGCACTGTGGCCTCCGTAACTAGCTGAATTCCTTCTGAAGTTAGCACGTTTGCAAGGATACTGGAAGCGTCGGGGTCTTCTTTTGGCAAAACGCGATTTGGACGTGTGATGAGCGTAACCTGTGTGCCTAAACGTGCGAAAGCTTGCCCCATTTCTACACCGATAGGACCCCCGCCAATGACGATAAGTGAAGCAGGGAGATGTTCTAAATCAAAAAGATCATTATTGGTATAGTAGCCTGTCTCTGCTAGCCCCTCAATACTTGGAATGGCTGGACGCGAACCTGTAGCTATAATGGTGTTACGGCTCGTCATTACCTCTCCGTTCAAGACAAGTTCTGTGGGCGATTTGAAGGTGATTTCTCCAAATTTGACCGTCACATTCTCTGTATAGGCTTTTTCAACATCACCAACACGCTCAATAACCCCCTGAACGTACTTACTGACTTTTGCCATATCGACGCCCAAATGTGCGGAAGTCAGACCAATACTTATGGCTTCCTGTGCTTGTCGAACAATACGAGCAACATGGATAAGGCTTTTGCTTGGGACACAGCCAAAGTGTAGACAATCACCACCCAGTTTTTCTTTATCCACAAGCAAAACATTCGCTCCCAATGATGCTGCTATCCGTGCCGCTGTCAGGCCGCCTGACCCACCACCAATAACTGTCATATCATACTGTGTATGTGCCAAGTTGCTTTTCTCCTATTTTTCGCTGTATATTGGAACGTTCGTTGTCGGCTGAAAACATGCTCTACCTATACGCTACCAATATATTGTACGATATCACTGCATTGCTCATCAGTGTTTCAAGCGCAGCAGGCATCATAGAGAACCCTTAGGCTAGCAGGTTGTATATATGTGAACTTCCTATAGTCGGAAATATATATACATTGCAAATTTTATACAAAACCTCGCTTTCTTCCGTATACACTAGTAGGAGCTGAAAAAATTCTAAATAGGAGAAGTTTTTTATGACACAAGGTGTTCAAGTAGGAAATACGCTCAAGCAGCATGCAATATGGCAAGAAGGGCATACGTCAGAACCATGCGCCATTGTCATCTTTGGTGCGACAGGCGATCTTGCTCAACGAAAACTACTACCAACACTCGCACACCTTATGCACGATCATCCACTCGCCGAAGGGTTCTGTATCGTTGCATACGCGCGTCGCCCCATGAATGATGAGCAGTGGCGTGCGATGGCTCTTGAGTCTATTAACAAGTATATGCCGGAAGACGACAAATTGAGTAGCGAAGCACAACAGGCATTCGCGAAAAAACTTTTTTATTGTCAAGCAAATTTGGATGATGATGAAGGGTATCATAAGTTATCCGATCTGCTCGAAAAATTGGACAAGGAGCAAGATACAAAAGGGAATCGTATCTTCTACCTCTCCACTCCGCCAGAAATGGACCCTCAGATTGTTGCGCGCTTAGGACGTGCAGGTCTAGCACAACCAGAGTGGCAGCAAGGAAAAGAAGGGCATGGGTGGACACGTCTTATTATCGAAAAACCCTTTGGGCACGATCTTGCGTCTGCTAAGGAACTGAACGAGGATATCGGCAGATCATTTCGTGAAGACCAAATCTTCCGTATTGACCACTACATGGGTAAAGAAACGGTGCAGAACATCCTCGCATTTCGCTTCGCCAATGGCATTTTTGAGCCACTCTGGAATCAGAACTATATTGATCACGTCCAGGTTTTGGTTGCTGAGAGTTTGAGTATTGGTTCACGCTCCGAATACTACGAGTCCGAAGGGGCCATCCGTGATATGGTACAAAATCACATCATGCAAGTCTTGTGCTTGACCGGTATGGAGGTACCTGCCGCCTTCGATGCGGACGCCATTCGTGATGAGAAGGTAAAACTTCTGCGTGCTATTCCTCTGCTTACACCAGAGGCGGTAAACAAACAGACGGTACGGGGACAGTATACTGCCGGTGTTACCGAAGGTAAACCAACGGTTGGCTATCTCGAAGAAAAAGGTGTTGCACCCAACTCACAGACAGAGACCTTTGTCGCGCTAAAGCTCTTCATCGAGAACTGGCGTTGGGCCGATGTGCCATTCTACATCCGAACTGGAAAATGCCTTCCCTCTCGTAGTACTGAGGTTGCAATCCAGTTCAAACGTGTACCGCACCAACTGTACAAGCCAGACGAGACGAAAGGACTTGTTCCTAATCGGCTGACAATTCGCATTCAACCCGACGAAGGCATCTCGCTGAAATTCGCGGCCAAGATACCAGGGGCGGCACAACACCTCGCCTCGGTTGATATGAACTTCTCCTATAAATCCGCTTTTGGTATTCAATCACCAGAGGCATACGAACGCTTGATTGCTGATTGCATGCTAGGCGACTCGACACTGTTTATTCGTCGTGACGAAATTGAGGCCTCCTGGCGTGTCATTGACAGTATCACGAAGGTGTGGGAAAAGATGGATGAGCCTGAAATACATCCCTATGTTGCCGGAACGTGGGGTCCTAAAGAGGCAGACGCATTGATTGAAAATGATGGCCGTGTGTGGGATAACCCTGTTAAATAGTGAAATGCTCCCAGGCCACTTATTAAATGTGCCTGGGAGCATTTTCTTATAAACGAAGGAAACGGCCTACTACTTGTCTGGATTGAGAGCGTTATCTATCTTCTGCTCAGCATTACCGAGAGTGGATTTTGCTGTGCCGCCAACCTGCTTGGCATCGCCCTTACTCTCTAACTCAGTGTTACCAGTGGCCTGACCAACTTTTTGCTGTACCTTGCCAACTGCCTGATCAAGCTTACCCTTGGCAGTGTCTGCCTTCCCCTGAGTTCCCAAATCTTTATTCTCATCAGCCATTGTAGAATTCTCCTTTTTGCTGTTTTCCGTCACCGGAACACCAATGTTCCTTCTATATATATACTCATTTGCAATGTGAAACGTATACAAATGGGACGCAAATCACCCCAATAACTGCTCCATTTGCGTTAAGTATGACTCAAAGAGTTGAAATGCTTGACGCACTGGTTCGGGTGAGGTCATGTCGACTCCCGCCTTCTTTAGCAGTTCGATACTGTAGTTAGAAGAGCCAGAACTTAGGAACTTGAGGTAACGCTCTACGGCTGGCTGGCCTTCCTGCAATATCTGTTGTACTAGTGCGGAAGCGGCTGATATGCCCGTTGCGTACTGATAGACGTAGAAATTGTAGTAAAAGTGTGGAATACGTCCCCACTCGATGCCAATCAGATCGTCGATGATGGTCTCTGCCCCATAGTAGCGCTGATTCAGCTCTTTATACCGTTCGCTTAGCACATCCGCTGTCAGTGACTCACCTTCCTCTGCAAGGTGATGAATCGTCTGCTCGTACTCTGCGAACATCGTTTGACGGAAGAGCGTGCCACGAATATCCTCTAACGCATGATTAAGAAGCGCAATACGTGCTGCTTTATCTGTCGTGTTTTTCAGCAGATAGGCCGTAAGCAATCCCTCATTGAGCGTAGAAGCAACCTCGGCAACAAAGATCGTGTAATCTCCATATTGATAGGGCTGATTCGTGCGCGTGAAGAAGGAGTGCATTGAATGGCCTAATTCATGAGCAAGCGTGTACATGCTATCGCGCTTGTTTTGGAAGTTGAGTAGAATAAATGGCTGTGTTGCATACGCGCCACCACTATACGCGCCACCACGCTTCCCAGGCGTCTCGTACACATCAATCCAGCGTTGTGTGAAGCCCTTTTTGAGCGTGTTGATATAGTTTTCGCCAAGTGGTGCCAGGGCTGCAACTACCGTGTCGCGTGCCTGCTCATAGGACATCTCGTCGTTTGTCTCTTCGACAATTGGCACGTAAAGATCGTACATATGCATTTCGTCGAGCTTGAGCATGCGCTTTCGCAGTTTCATGTAGAGGTTAAGCAAAGGAATGTGCTCCTGCACCGTCTCAACAAGGTTATTGTATACACTTACTGGAATGTTGTTTCCTGCAAGCGCACGTTCACGGCATGAATTATAGTTGCGCTGTCGTGTATAGAAAAGGTCAGCTTTGACCTGCCCCGACAGCGTCGCTGCTAATGTGTTGCGCTGCTTAAGAAATGTTTCGTGTAGCCCTTCAAATGCCTCTTTTCGCACACGTCTGTCTGAGCTACGAATGAATGTCAGGTAGTTCCCTTTCGTTAGCTCAACTTGCTCACCTGACTCATTGGCGATGGTAGGCAATCGGAGATCAGCATTGTCGATCATCGAGAAAATGGAATCAGGTGCGTCAGCAACTTCACCCGTAGCCGCTAGCACCGCCTCTACCTCGGCAGAGCGAACATGGCCGCGTTTGCGATTCAAGTCATGAAGCTGTTGCTTATAGAGTGCCAGTCCTGGTGTTTCTTGTACGAAGCGGTCAAGCGTTTCCTTGGGCAATGCGAGAATTTCTGGTTCAATAAACGAGGTTGCAGTAGAGGCTCGTACAACCAGTTGCATCGCGCGATCTGCCATTGCCTGATAGGTCCCATTTGTTGTATCCTCATCTCGGCGCATAGACGTATACACATACAATTTCTCAAGTACAAGTGACATGTCGTCGCGCTTTTGTAGAACGGTAAGCAATGCTTGACCACTTTGTGAAAGAGTATCCTTTAGTGCTTCTAGTTCTGGCAGACTTTGTTGCAACTTCTGAAAATCACGCTCCCAAATCTCATCCTGCGCAAAAATGCTTCCGAGGTTCCATGTATATTCTTCAGCGATATCCTGTCTTTTTTGTAGTGTCTGCAAGGTGATGCTCCTTTTCCAAATTTATTCTTCATCATCTTCTGGAAGTATATCGTCACGGTCTCCCCACTTTTCTCTAAAGCGATAGAAGTTTCGTTTTGTTAAACGTGTTCGTTCAGCATCGGATATATTAGTGTTTGATTCCATTGGATGACGCATAACAGGTAAATTGGGTGTGACCATGATAGTAGTATGGAGATTCCGCACGGTGAAATTGAAATCGACATCCATATAATATGGAAACCTGTATCGCTCATCGAACAACCCCGCCTCTTTAACCAAGACGCGTCGAAATGCCATACAAAGTGTGTCGATAACATCAACTTCCACGTCAGTGTCTTGAGTTTCCTCAAAATTTCGTAAATCGTCGGTATGCAAGCCCCGTAGCCCGGTGATACCAACGCTTCCATCTTCCAATGTTTGTATTAATGGCGTGAAAATATCGCCTGTGAGTTCGACGCTACTATCTAGTATGAGGATGTAACGGCCTCTACTTTGTTTTAGACCTACATTCCGAGCCTCAGCCTCGCCCATTGTGCGCGTAATATGTAGAACACGAAGCCGAGGTTCCTGATACTTCAAGGCCTCAGCCCATAGATCTATGCCATCTTGCGATGCGTTGTCAATAAGCACAATCTCGATGTCAACCGTGTCCGAGAAGCGCAAAACACTCTGTATACAGCGCACAGTTTGATCATACGTATTGCGTGAGAGGATGTTGACTGAAAATGTACAATGATCTGGCTCATCGAGGAGCGACGGTAACTGACGTGCTGTCCGATAAACTTGTCCATCAATCTCGATACTGGGTAAAATCACGAGGTGGGCGCCGCGTGGATTATCTTTAATAATGTAGCCAGCATCTTCTATTTGTTGTTTCAGGACATCAGCACGGTCATAGTGTCCACGTCGTCGCAAGAGATCACGCTCATGCGAAAGGGCCAGTATCTCTGGGGGAATATTATGGCGAAACGAATGGGTAGTCATGTGGTATATCTATCCTCCCTTAACTACGCTAGTTCTCTGTCCACAAGTGTGTAGCTATCAACCAAGTACGAGTAAATCGCTGCGTGGATCGGCAGCTCCTTCAAAAACATGGGTGTGAGGGTTAATGCGAATATCTTATGCATGGCCTATACTATGATCCCATGCTGCGTTTTGTGCTATGCCGTACCCAAGATGAGTAAGTTCCTCGGCAGTGTACCGAGGACGAGTTCTTCGGAGAACATAGTGAGGACCTCTCCATTTCTTACATGTACCAATAGCTTGACATATTATAGCACAGAGAAACAGAGAGACCTGATATGAACAATGTCCGTATCAGGTCTCTCTGTTTCTCTGGCTACGCTTTTTTCTTTTGTTGCTCTGCTAGCTCTTTCACGCGCTGCACCTGGTCCTTGTGACAGATAACAGTGGTGTTCTCCATCTCGACTACAATCACATCTTCCATGCCAATCGTGTAGATTTGGCGAGAGGTGTTGTTATAGACCACAATATTCTGGCTGCCCAATCCTATGTGATGCCCAACGGATCGCACTCCCTGCTCATTTGCTGGAAAGAGTGCGCCATATTGCTCCCAATTGCCAACATCATTCCAGGCGAGATCTGCGGGGATGACCACAAGATTATGTGTCTTTTCTAGAATACCATAATCAATGGAGATACTTTGTAATGTCGGCCAGAGTTCGTCGAGCATCGTCTGTCCCTCGGGTGTCTCCATTGCATCGACAATGGTGTTGATCTTGCGCATTAATTCGGGGAGATGCTCACGAAGTTCTGACAGAACCGCTTCAACTTTCCAGATAAAGATGCCTGCATTCCACACATAGTGCCCATCTTGTACATAACCTATTGCTGTACTCAAATTCGGTTTTTCCACAAAGCGTTCAGCACTAAATGCCTGATGCCCATACCCTTCATCGATCTCATCAGCGAAATGAATGTAGCCATATCCTGTTTCAGGTGAGGTTGGCTTTATACCAACTGTGACTAGTCGCCCCTTTTCAGCGAGATTGTATGCAAGATGAAGTGTTTGGACAAGAGACTCGACATTGAGAATTACGGCATCTGCACTAAATATTGCCATGACTGCCTGTGGGTCCTTTTTCACAATTGTCGCAGCAGCCCAGGCAATAGCAGGACCGGAATTGCGCCCCATTGGCTCACGAAGAATGTGCTGTGCTGAAATAGAGGGTAAATGCTCTTGCACGAGGTCTGCCATGCTGCGTCCCGTTACAACCCACGACTGCTCAGGTGTTGTCAGGGATGAGACTCGAGCCAAGGTCTCCTGAATCATACTTTTGCCACTAGGTAGAGGAAGAAATTGTTTAGGGAACGTAGGTGTACTGAGAGGCCATAAACGTGTACCACTACCCCCTGCTAAAATAACTGTATGTAGATGCTCCATTATATATTAATCCTCTCATAAACAAACATTTTTAGTACTCTTTGTTGTATTGTACTCATAGTTCAAACCCATAACGCATGCACAGTAATATGGCGATTGTATAGATGTTTTGCTATGTTGTCAATCAGGGAATGTTGCTCATGTGTGATTAAATATTTCACGCGGTAATAAATAGGTAAGGTAACAAACAGTGTTTGTTACCTTACCTATTTATTACCGCGTGAAATATTCTTAGGAAGCTGCCTCTACTTCAACAGCTACAGGCTCAATTTCACTACCAACAATACCTGCTCCACGTTTGGCGGAACGACGAGCGAGCATCTCTGGTGTGACGCGATACACCTCTTTCACGAGGCCGACACGCTCAAGTGTCCAGATGACATAGCCGGAGAGGTCGAACTGCCACCAATGGAGACCATGAAAAGCTGAGCGTGGGAAGGCGTGGTGGTTGTTATGCCAGCCTTCACCGAAGCCGAGCAGACCAACAACCCACTCATTGCGACTCTGATCATTTGTCTCGAACTCGCGTTTTCCAAAAGTATGACAAACCGAGTTGACACTCCATGTAATGTGGTGTGCCAGGAAGATACGTACAAGGCCGCCCCAGAGCAATCCTGTCCAGCCGCCGATCAGAAATGGAACGAGTAGTGAAAGTCCTACCCAGAGAAAGAATGTACGACTTACAAATACTACGATAGGGTCTTTAAGAAGATGGCGAGCATAAATCTCTGGAGGGGCCATACGGTCTTTGAACAGCCAGCCAACGTGGGCATGGAAGAAACCTTCAACAGGACTATGTGGATCACCTTCACGATCAGCCTGTGCATGGTGCTTTGTATGTGTGGCAGCCCATTCCAGCGCAGCCCCTTCTAAAGACATGGAACCCATGACCAGGAAAAGAAACTTGATTACGGGATGCGGCTGAAAGCTGCGGTGCGTCAGCATCCGATGATACCCAACTGTTACACCAAGAGCCGTGATTGTGTACATGACGAGCAGCAAAACAATATCTACCGGATGAACGGCGCGTTGCCAAAGAAGATTAATAGCATAAACAGTAGCAAGTAGTGGACCTACAACGACTACAAGGATGATTGCCTTGTAGATAGCCTTAGAACTCATTTGACCTCCGAAAACACTGCCTCCGCCTCCATGCGGAGTTATAATTCCTTCACTTTTTTAAGTGGTATGTTAGTAAGAGTCTATCTGTCGTCACTTTGTTTCACCAATTTTAGCCAGTAGGGGAAGTTTTGTTTCCCTACGTATATCTCAGTGTATTCGAACGCTTAGGGGTCAAGAACTGGATTGCTACATCGTTTATTACTTTATCTGTATCTATCTCGGATTTGAGGACGGGCTAACCGGATATGTTCGCATGACTTTTCGCTACCATACTAGCCAGAAAGAGACTAGTATGGTATGCTTTACACACGAAACCAGACTTTTCGTAGTACTTCTACGTACATCAATGGGGTAGTGTACAAAGCACTGCACCTTCATTTTATAGAGCGGGAACAGTGGGAAACGAAGGACAGCAGGGACAACCAGGACAGCCACCAGATTATGTTAGTTGGCAATACGATCAAGACCATCCAGCAATGGCGGACCAGCAACCACCAGTTGCACCTCCTGGACCCCTTTACGATGCGCAACAGCAACCGAGACGTGTAAATGGTGTCTATCCATCTGCACGTTATCAGGAGCCTATTGCGGATATGGGAACGTCCCTGGGCTACAACCAGGGGAGCGAATATCAGTATTTCAATGCGCCGCAACCCTCACAGCCAATGGCACAACTGCGTCAGGAACGGCTACAGGGGTTACGTGAGGAGCGTATGCGTCGTCAGCAACGGCGTATGGGACCTGATATCACAACGGTTATTCCATGGAAAAATAAAAATTCGCAGCTGTCTGCATCTCCGTCTTTACAAGATGCTCCTGCACGGGGACAAAATGGGCAACCTCTCGTTCATGCGAACAATCCATCCAGTGTACCGCTCGCGCAAGTTTCGCCTATACTATCGTTACCTGTCGCGGATGAAGTGTCACCTACACGCTCATCGACGTTCCCTGAACAAAATTCGTCTTTCCAGGTTGCGAATGCAGCTAGCGAAAATCTTCAGCCTGCTGCGGCACCATCGCAAGACACGGGTATGCTTCAACGCGTCAATATCCGTCGTGCCTCGCTTATCCTGACGGGGGCCTTCATCGCTAGCCGTATCCTTGGTCTTCTGCGTGGCTCCATGTTTTCCTTTATCTTTGGAACTGGTACCACATCAGATGCTTATCTACAGGCGTTTCTCATTCCTGATACGATTTTTAATATCGTTGCGGGTGGCGCACTTAGCTCGGCCTTTATTCCTGTGTTCGCAAAATATATGATTGGTGAGCGTGATGAGAAGAGTGCTTGGCATATTGCTAGTTCTGCGCTCAACCTGGCGATTGTCATTATGAGTGTACTAGCACTTGTGGCTATTATCTTCGCACGTCAAATCGTTCCACTATATAATCCTGGTCCTCCCATACATAGCAAGTATTATGCTGCATATCTTGAGCATCTTGATCTGATAGCGATGCTTACTCGTATCATGTTGCTACAATCTATCATTTTAGGTGCAGGTGTTATTGTGAATGCGGTTCTTAACGCGAGGCAGAACTTTTTGCTTCCTGCTATCGGTACCGTTCTCTATAACGTCGGGCTCATTGGTGGCCTCGTCCCAGGAATATATTTGGCCTTTCATGGACACCACAACGATAGCGTTGCCGTCCTTTATGCGACTTGGGGTGTTGTTATCGGGGCTTTATTGCAGGTGGCGATACAGATACCTGGGTTGTTCAAAGTTGGTATGCGCTATACACCATCATTTGACTGGCGGAATCCAGGTGTGATACAAATTGGGCGTCAAATGGTTCCGCGCATTATTAATGCTGCTATGCTTTCGCTTTCGATATTTGTTGATCGCGGGTTAATCGGGTTAATGATTGCTGTTGTTGGAGCCGCTGGTATCAATGGCTTGGTTACGCAGTACTATCAATCCCTACAATTAGTACTTTTACCGCTTGGTATCTTTGGTATGGCTGTCTCTACTGCGGCCTTCCCCACGTTAGCAGAGAATGTCGCCAAGGGACGTTTTGACCGTGTGCGAAATACTATCCTGGAAACGCTTCGTAGTATTCTCTTCATGTCGATTCCTTCCAGTGTTGGTCTAATCGTGCTGGGTCTGCCTATCATTCAGGTTCTGCTTGAGCATGGGCGTTTCAGCCTTGCAGATGCGGAATCAACGGCCTTCCCGCTGGCCTTCTTCGCGTTTGGCTTGACAGGACTTGCCTCCGTCGAAATTCTGACACGTTCATTCTACGCCATGCGTGATAGCACCACGCCTGTTATAGTCAGCGTAGGGCAGTTTATATTCAAAATTGCGCTTAGTCTTGTGCTCATCAATGTCTCTATATGGGGTGCGCAATGGGGTATGGGCGCGTTAGCCTTCTCAACTTCACTTGCTGGATTGATAGAAGCTCTTGTGCTGTTCTGGCTGTTACATCAGCGGGTGGGAGGCTTACAAATACGTGTCATCACGCTGTTCACTGGTCGTGTTATTTTGGCGGCACTAGCAATGGGCCTGGCACTGCTGATTATTCGTAATGTACTCGACTTTGGATTGGGAGAAGCCGCACGTATTCACAGCCTTGCCTGGTTTGATACTACTCGTACACAATCGCTTGGCTTGTCCGGTACATTTATAGCATTCATCAAGCTGATCATTGAACTGCTTGTCGGGGTGATTGTCTATATTCGTGTGGCACGGCTGTTGGGTATAGAAGAGCTAGGGCCAATTAAACGCGTGCTTGATCGTCTAAAATTATCGTGGATATAGTAATATAGCAAGTCCAGTAGGGCGAGTTGAATGTTATGAAACACCTGCGTCTCACCATTGTCGGCTTTGGCGTTGTCGGGCAAGGGTTTGCAGAACTGCTCAGTACAAAAAAAGATTTGCTACAGCAACAATTCGACCTTACCGTTACACTCGTAGGTGTTGCTAATTCGCGCCAAGGCTTCATCTACAAGGAAGATGGGCTAGACATTTCTCTGCTATTAGAGCTTGCTACCACTCGTCAACCAATTACGAGGCACCCAAACGTACAGCATTGGGAGTATACACTTGAGGGACTACAGGCAACGCAAGCTGATATACTCGCTGAGGCTACGGGGACAAACTTGCACGATGGGGAGCCGGGGATGAGTCATACTCGTGCCGCACTTATGAAGGGAATGCATGTAATCACTGCGAACAAAGGACCTGTTGCGCTAGCCGCGAAAGACCTTCTTCTGTTAGCGCAACAACAGCATGTCCAACTGCGCATGGAAGCGACGGTCATGTCTGGTACACCCGTTCTTAGCACAATTCGTCAAGGATTAGCTGGAAGTAGAATACGTACCGTTCGCGGCATCCTCAATGGAACAACAAACTATATTTTAACGGCGATGGCAGAGGGACGCGATTATGCCGAGGTGCTTAAAGAGGCACAGGCCCAGGGTTACGCGGAGGCAGACCCCACAGCCGATGTGGAGGGATATGACGCAGTTGCAAAAATACTTATTCTCGCATTTCTTGCCTTCGGTCATTCGCTTAAACCCGATCAAGTAATAAGGCAAGGCATCACTACTATCACACAAGAACAAATAAAGCATGCTGCTCAGAACAATGCTCGTATTAAATTTGTCTCATCACTTCATGTTACCTCTGGACTTGGAAGTACACCGCTTGAAGCGCGTGTCGAGCCAGCCGAACTTCCGTTGAGTGATCCCCTTGCTCGCATAGATGGTGCAATCAATGCTGTCACGTTAGAAACTGATACATTATCCTCAGTAACAATTATTGGTCCAGGCGCGGGACGGCTAGAAACAGGACAAGGGTTGCTCTCCGACCTTCTTGCGGTTGCGAACACGATAATGTAAAAGAGTTCGCATGAACTCTGTGAGGCAATCACCGATCCCATTCCTGGACAAGGATGGTACGATCAAAACAACGGAGAGATCGGCGATATCTGCGCCTGGCAGACAAAGCAAATCGGCAATTATACTGTTCAGAAAGAGTGGTCTAACAGTGCCGGCTCCTGTGTCTAGTTCTAATTAGTCGAAAGTGGAATAGGCATTAACATTGGGCTATCCTCCTTCAGATAGAAGGAGGATAGCCCAATTTGACAAAGTATTTAAGACTGTTATGGTGTGTAGACATGCTACCTGGCATCAATTGTACAGATGCTGTTTAATGTAAGCTGGAATAGCAGCCCAATCACCATTTTGCGGTTGCAGAATAGATTGACCGTCAGATGATGAACTGTCTACTAATACATTTTGGTTGCTCAAGCCTATATGCGCGGTCTTAGGATCATTGAGATTCATCTTTAAGGCGAAGGCAGAGAGGTCTGCGAGTGACATGTTGGTATAAATGGCACCTTTTAAAGCATCCATGGCATTATAGAGGTGGGGCCATGTTGACGTTTGCTTCACCTTCGCAAGGACTGCTTTGACGATAATTTGTTGACGCGCGGAGCGTCCAAAGTCTGTCAATTCAGCTGGATTCTGAGATGTACCCATACCACATACTGCAAGTGGCTCACGCGCACGGGCATACTCGATAGCTGTTTCACCATTCATATGTTGCGTACCCTTGTTGAATTGAACTTTTTTCCAACTCGCATCCTTACTCGCGTTATCGTTATTTGGATAACACGCGTTAAAAGAATCGGGAACATAGACGTCAATGCCACCAATTGAGTCAATCAACTTGCGGAAGCCAGCGAAGTCAATTGTCACCCAGTATTTGACATTCAACCCTGTGATAAGAGCGATCTTTTGTGCCGCCGCATCACCACCCGCTTTTGGATTTTTGTTTGTATAGCCAGCACCAAGTTCGTAGATAGCATTTATCTTGCTGTATTGTCCTGAACTGGGTGGATATTGAACCCATAGATCGCGTGGAACTGAGACGAGTGAGGTATGGTGGCTTTGTGGCAACAGACTCACAAGAGACATTGAATCGGTGAGGTATGCTCCATCATGACTTCCCCCGCCAAAGCCCATAACAAGGACATTTGTACGGTCACTGGTGTTCATATAGGCAGTCTGAGTGCTTAGTGGCTGCTGCGTTGAGATGGCAGAACCAAATGCTAGCACATGTTGTAGCACATTAGATGCAAAAAAACCTAGTACGACGAGAATAAGTACTACCGAGAGGCAACCAAGAGCGCAGCCACCTTTGCGCCGCGGACGTCGCTGAGGCGGTTTATTCGTCAATGGGATAGGACGCTCCTGTTGTAGTGGCTGCTGAGAGGGCTGAACAGTATTTGGTTGCACCCCTTGTCGAGGCTGTTGAGCATAATTTTGCTGATATCCCTCATGTCCCTGTGATTGCCCGGGAGGATTTTGTTGTTGATTGCCTTGTAACTGCGGGTACCAAGGAGCATCTTGTTTGGGTTGTGGACTTTGATATTGATATGGCTTACGCCGTGATTGTTGTGGTGAGTCCTGAAAACTTCCCAATATCAGTTTTTCCTGGGACTTATGTGGACCTTGGGGAGGTGGCTGGCCTTGTTGCCCTTGATTGTCGGGATTATACTGATTGGACATATATTTACCCTTCTCTCGAATAAGAATATATACGATGATACAATAAGGAACAGAATAATTCCCTTCCAACCCAATGATTTTCTATAAACGAGGTGTGCATTATCGTCTTTTCTTCTTTATATAAGACGAACAACACTATGAGAAGTTGCGTCTCTATTCTCTATTCTCTTCTTGACGAACACTTGAGACTTTCTACAGTCGTTTGGGTTTACTCCACGCCTCTACAGCTTTACGGCGCGCTACTCCATTACGTACAGGACGGCTATCATCAATTGAACTGAGTAAATTGCCCAGGTCTATCAAGCTATCTAAATTATGGGCAGACAGGAAATTGTCTATGAATGGTAGCGCTGTTTTCATTCCAATAGTAAGTGGACGATAGTCAGGTGAACCTAAGAGCGGATTAAGCCAGATCAGACGATGACAACTATGTTGCAGACGGTCCATCTCGACTGACAATACACCTGAGTCGCCGCGATCCCAACCATCACTAATAACGAGTACGACGGCACCACGCCCTAAAACACGTTTTGCCCATGTATGATTAAAAAAGTGCAGCGCATCGCCGATACGTGTCCCGCCTGACCAGTCTTGAACTGATTTAGATACGTCGCGCACCGCATCATCCACATCACGCTTTTTTAGTTGACGTGTAATACGGGTGAGCCGAGTGCCGAATACAAACGCTTCAACGTTCATCAAGCCGTTTGAGATTGTATGAATAAAATGTAGCAGTAAACGTGAGTACAGGCTCATTGAGCCACTGATATCACAAATGATGACGAGGGGGCGTGGTTTACGCTTGATCTTGCGCCATGTCAAGTCAACAAATTCGGCACCATACTTCAGGTTGCGACGAATAATACGGCGCATATCGGGATATGACCCTGCGTGTGAAGGCGTTTTGCGACGTGTAGGTCGCATACCAAGATGCCAGCGCATATCGGCCATAAGTCTTTTGGCTTCTTGCACCTCATCCCAGGTGAAATCCTCAAAGTCTTTTTTTCGTAACTGTTCAACCGCGCTAAAGGCTGTACCTTGTGGATCGCCTTTGTCGTCATCATAGTCCTCTTCTTCAGGATCACGGCCACGTCTTCGCTCGGTCTCCCGCATCTCCTGACGAGACTCTTTCCGCTGCTCCATTGCGTTCATGTGTTCCGCTAAGCGTTTACGTTCTGAGGGTGGAAGGCGCAATTGCCGTTCTTCACGACGTGTGTTGCCGTTCTGCTCAGATTTTTTATCTTGCTTATCGCGCAAAAACCAGTAGTAACCAAACATTTGGTTAAACACTGCTTCCTGTTCATGTTTAGTAAGAAGGCTACACTTTAGCGTATTGTAAAAATCTTCTTTGTTGGTAAGGTCGATATAGGACAGAGTATCGACGAGATCAAGCATCTGCCGTGGCCCGACTCCAATACCGACCTCCCAGAGAATACGCCCAAACTCTGTCAAGCGGTAGAGCAAGCGTTCTCCACGTTCAACGTCTAATGGGTGCATTTCCAAAGTTTGTTCGTTTTGCCCGTGTGAAGCTGTGTCCATTGCTAGGATGCCCCTCGTGCTTTTTGTAATGCCTTACCCAGATCATTTCCGCCAACCTTCAACACGTCATCTTGATATTTGAGTAGCGCTCCAAGCGTATCGCGTACTGGCCCTTCAACAAGTTCGCTCTGTTCGAGTGCGAGTAGTGAGCTGATCCAATCAAGTGTCTCAGCTACCCCTGGAGCTTTGAACAGATCAATTGTGCGTAACTCGCGTACAAAGGTACATACCTGTCTAGCAAGTCGTGCGGGAGCTTCTGGCATGCGTGTTGTGACAATTGAATATTCTTTGTCGAGTGTGGGAAAGTCGATCCAGTAGTAGAGACAGCGACGGCGTAGGGCGTCATGAATTTCGCGCGTGCGGTTCGAGGTGATAATGACGATAGGGGGTTCTTTAGCCTTGATCGTGCCTATTTCTGGAATAGTAACCTGAAAATCGGATAGCAGTTCAAGCAGGTATGCCTCGAACTCTTCATCGCTACGGTCTAGTTCGTCAATCAACAAAACAGGAGGTAGCGAATTGGTAGGGTCAATAGCTTGTAAAAGAGGGCGTTGCATCAGAAAGTCAGGGCCAAATATCTCCTTCAGTTCTTCCTGACGATTTGTTCCTCCGGCCTCCATCAAGCGGATGTGTAACATCTGGCGCGTGTAGTTCCATTCATAGACAGCCGTGTTCACATCAATGCCTTCATAACATTGCAGACGAATCAACTTCGTATGCAGCATCGCAGACAGCACCTTTGCAATTTCTGTCTTACCTACCCCCGGTTCGCCTTCCAGCAGAAGTGGCTTACGTTGTTTCAGTGCAAGGAAAACCGTGGTTGCCAGACTGTGATCAGCTATATAATTTTGAGCGAACATTGCCCGTTGTATGTCTTCGATAGTAGAAAATGTCGGTATTGTTTTGTGTTCCTGCTCCAACGCAAGCCTCCATCCAATAGGAAAAACTATTACTTTCCAGCACAATGTGTTGTTTGTGTTTGTATTTTAAGCTATACGAGGGGATATTAGCAAGGTAACACTTATACCAGTATTTTCCCATTCTTCAAAAAGAGGATATCATCAACCCACACTTCGCCTGAAGTACGCAAATCACAGATCATGTCCCAGTGTAGCGCGGAATGGTTAACACCCCCTGTTTCTGGATAACTACTGCCAAGTGCAAGATGAACGGTGCCACCTATCTTTTCATCGAAGAGGATATTCTTAATGCCCCGGTTGATACGCAAGTTGTTTCCAAAGGCAAACTCGCCGAGGTAACGTGCTCCCTCGTCTATGTCAAGCATGTGTTGTAATACCTCTTGCCCCTGACGAGCACTTGCCTCGATAACTTTTCCATCGCGAAAGACTAGCCGTATGCCTTCTACCGCGCGGCCATCGTATGTTGTGGGTATCTCATATTGAATGACGCCGTTCGCACTGTTCTCGATCGGTCCTGTGAAAAATTCACCACTTGGAAAGTTGCGCTTGCCATCACTGTTAATAAAGATGCGATCTTGAATGGAGAGCGTCAAGTCCGTACCATCGCCTAGTATATGTACCTTTTTGCGTCCCTTGAGCCATTCGACAAGACGTTGTTGCTGTTCTGAGAGTTCCTTCCATTTTGCCGCTGGATCAGCATCGTTCAAGAAGCATGCGTTAAACACAAATTCCTCAAACTCGGTTAGCGACATGTTTGCGTCTTGCGCGAAACTCTGTGTAGGATACAATGTAAGAGACCATCTATACTCACCAGCTTGCTCTCTCTTACGCAGAATGTCTCTAGTGGACATATACGCTTTACGTCGCAAAGCAGAATGTGTTGGATCTATTCCGCTCAATGCTTTCGTATTGTTGCTCGCATAAATCGTCAGTTGTGCGCTCACACGTTCTGCTAAGACCGTTGCTGCAGGAGAATGTGTTGTGAGTTGCGTCTCGTTTCCTTCTCGTAGCAGAATTTCATCAAAGCTTTCAAGTGAAATTTGAGGTAATGGATGCGCTCCCACTCGTAGCACCTCTCGATAAACAGCTTCTACAAGTGGAGCAGCTACTGGTGTCGCGTTGATTGCAACTACGTCCCCAGCCTTTACATAGAGGGAGTAATGAACTAATGTATGTGCCCAACGCTCTATGCGAATATCTTGCATGTGCCATCTCTCTTTTCTACAGGAATACATGGAGAATGCTTTATGGATTACAGAAGAGTTTATTTGACCATAAGAAATGCTCTTGGCTAGAGATTATATTGTATAGCATGCATCAGAGCAAGCACAGGCTTGATCGGGTGTAATTCAATTTTTTGCAAAGGGAGGAGGCGAGGGCACCCGTAAAGGGAATACCCCTCCCATACGGACGAACCGACGTGATCTCGTCTATGGAAGGGGCATTCCCTTGCGGATGCCCTAATTCTTGCTATCTAGTGGGAGTTTTTGTTGGCTTTGGTACTGGTACACTTACTGTTGGTGTCGGAGTCGGTCCTGTTCCTGGCGTAGCACTCCCACCGCTCGGCGATGTCCCTACTGAGCCAGCAAGAAGTGTGAAAAAGGCTGCTCGTGCCTGACCTACTGTGCAGGGAGGAACTCCATCTTTTGTGAACTGAACCGTTACAAGTGTAATTTTATTAATGGCATCTGCTCTATTAGCGATGGAGATAGAAAAAGCCGCAAGACCGTCAGTTCCCGTTGTACTGGCAACTTGCGCTTGTGTTCCATCGGGCCAGAGAACCGTTGCTATAGCAGATGCTCCCGCAATACCTTGAGGATTACCTACATCATTTGGATCGTTGGGATTACTTTTCACATTCTGTACAAACTTCGCATAAACTCCAACTACCGATGTTCCATACGGAGGTGACGTTTGCGTTGCCCATGCCCCACATGAATATGGTGGCAGTGTCAGTGTAGGAGAAGCATTGCTACTATTCATATTGATGGTGCCGCTAGACTGGGGATTATTGGTAGTAGCGGTACTACTAGAGCTACCACAGGCAACTATGAGTATGCTAAGCGCAAATAAGCTCAGAGTAGCTCCGAACTTGAGTGAGAATAAAAGAGGAAATAATTTTTTTTGCTGTGTTAAAAATCGCAAATGCATAGACAAGAAATTCCCTTTGAGTACTTCTAATTCTTGAGAAAGTATAGCATAATAAGCTATCAGACTCGCATAATCAGAGTTTTCCGTTACGAAAGTACCAGCGGTTTCTTTGGTAATGAACGTAGTGGAAGGAGGAATTCCCTGGAAGCATTAGCTAAAGAAAACGTGCTATGAATGAAAACGAACAAATTTGTTCGTTTTCATTCATAGCACGTTTTCTTTAACTGTACTAACTAACAATAACTTTGATCTGCATTCCTGCATGAATAGTACAATACAAATTAAATGTACCTGCCTGTGTAAATGGACCTACAGGGCTGGATCCACCAGCAATATTAGCGTTTACCTTTGGTGCGCCCGCCTCTAGTTTGGGGACCTGGGCGGCTCCATTCCATGAACCATTAACAATAATGTGCTGTACCGCTACGTCGTCAACAAGTACGAGCTTCTGGCCTTTTTTGACATTGATAGACGCTTCCTTGAAAGCGGCGTTGCCCATATGAGCTTGTGGGCCATTGTTAAGACTGGCAGCATCAACAATGTTGCATGCCGCAAAGAGGACTGTCATGAGTGCGAATGCAATCATGCCTACAATTACTTTCTTATACATAAAAAGCGTTCCTTCCCATTGTTTGATAGCGTAGCTATATTTCCTGTTGAGCCTTGCTCATACAGGAATATCTGTTTAGTGTCCTATATGTAACTATAGCAAAATAGTTTCAATATAGCAAAAAGGCAAGGGAAATGTCTTCTTCGTCGCTATTGGTAGCAGTGATTATAGCATAGCTATCTCTGTTTTCATATCCTGAGCGGAGTCTTCAGAAGAAGAAAGGCACTCATAGCAATATTTCATGTTTCACTTATACCGGAACAAAAAAATACATGCACACGTCACTATAGTCATAAACGCTTTTCTTTATTATCGATGCTTAACAAGGAGGGTGGTTGTGAAACGTTACTATAAAATTATTCTTTTCCTCCTATGTGACCTTGTTGCGCTAACTGCCTGTAGTCAGCAAGCTTCTTCCTCGCCTGTGATGGATTACAAATTGTTGGTAAAGAAACTGCAAGCGGCTGGTACTCCTGTTGCATACGCTGGAAATGTTTCACAATCATTTATGAATGCTCAAGGTCAGCTTATTACGATACATGGTGAGCAAGTTGAGGTATATGAGTACGCTACCGCTGATGATGCTGACAAACAAGCATCTACTATTTCCTCTGACGGTAGTACGTTCACAACCAAGTCGCTTTTTGGCTTGAATACAAGCGCTACTACTGTAGACTGGGTGAAGCCGCCGCACTTCTATAAACAGGGGCGTCTTATCGTGTTATATGTTGGGACGAACAATGCTATCATGCAACTTTTATCTCACGTACTGAGCAAACAATTCGCGGGGGCATAGCAACTGAAGATAGGTTACACGGCCTTATATAATATTGGAGATAGGAAACTGTTGGTAGTATGTCAAGAGTTGTGCATTTTTTAGTAAACCCGTGTCAAGTCAACTGAAAATGTTACCGAATGATGATGGTTCCCTCAATTGAAAATGTTACCAGAGGGCGGTACGCGCCTCCCATACCACCCACCCCAGCCA
>JAABUZ0100001501.1_pt1 | contig 44005 bp, 44 predicted proteins | sample 5562091 | NCBI WGS metagenome assembly JAABUZ01 (sample SAMN12813069, study PRJNA571459) | rock metagenome | isolation source: Antarctica rocks | place: Antarctica: Victoria Land, Linnaeus Terrace sud | collected 2015-12-21
TCACCGCCCCCCCCCAACACCCCCCCCCCCCCCCCCCCCCACAACCCAACCTCCCAACTTCATACCCAGAATTCCCACTTCAATCCTTTGCTCTCACCCTCCTCACAAGGACCTTTTTAGAAGTTTAATCAAAGTTTGAAATAGCTCCTTTATTTTCTCAGCTTTTAAAATTAATTTGTTTGGTGGGATTTCGGGGGTAGCGCATGTCATTGAAAATCAAGATGCAAAGATGTGAAATATCTTACAATCTTATGCTTAAGAGACTCAAATCTCAATTACTGACACCATGTATTCTAACGAGATAGTAGCAGGATTGGTAGAACAGAGAGCAGATGACGTTCAAGCACTGTGGTTTCAATACTGGAGGCGAAAGGTGAGTGAATTATCGAGACCAAAGCTGCTGCTGCTATTCCTACGTCGAGGTTCGAAAGCAAATACCTCCCGCCCCTTACTCGCTGGAATAAAAGAAACTTTTAGCACCAAGCATTGACGATTGTACCTGTGCTAATGTCATTATTCACGAAGATAGCACCTGAAGCATCGAAATTTCCTGATCAAGCCAAGGGACGTTTACGCCCCTTCACTCCAATCACACGGTCTCAATCTCAACACCATCTCTCTCATTCCCGTCCCCTTTCCCTACCATCGCTATCCCCCGTTTCCCATCCCCACCCCTTTCTCCCTCCGTTTCCCCTCCCCCTCATCCAGCAATTCCGCCTCAAGCAACAGCACTCTCATCAGCGCTAGGCTCAGCGGAGACCTCGCATCCTTGGGCGAAGAAGATACGTGCGGGATTGGTTTTGGAGTTGTTGGAGATGGAGTAGAAGTTTCCTGTAAGGTCAAGCGAAGGGGTGTGTCAGTTTTGTGGTTTAGTAGAGAAGAAAAGGAGGCGAGTCGGAAGTCGGAGAGGGTGGTGTGGGGGAGTGGGAGGGTTGTTTCGTAGTTCAGAGTTTAAGTGTGGCAGAAGACAGAATCGACAGGTCAATGATAGGGCATAGACGTAGCGCACTGAAAGATGACGACTCGAGTAAAGAAACACACAGACTTACCCCTCGGAACCTGCCACATCCCCCCCTTTCCGATACTAAAATTCTGCATTGGCGATCCCAAATCCACCGTGACCCTACCATAAAACACAAAAAATACCATTTGCATTTTCCTCGAATTCTTGACTCTCTTGACGCCTCCAGGCGGTAGATCGACTATACCGGAGCCGAAAAAGGGGAGAGTCAACGTCTTTGCGAAACGGAAATCTGCACCGTTGATGTCGCGCATTTCTATTGCTTCGGAGGCGTAGGCGACGTCTGAGAAATATTAATTAGGTGGATTGGGAATTCTGGGAAGGAAAACGTACCAGCTTCTTCCATTCTTTCTTCGTCTCCTCTACCGGTTGTAGGATCCCATTGCATTACTTGTGCCCTAACAATACCTGTTTCTGTCTCCCAAGGTTCTCGCTCTTCATCATCCTCTTCCAGATCTTCAAGTTGCCGCCTTTGTGGATGCCCGGGCCGTCTATAAGCTGGCCGTTTTGGTCTTGGCACAACCACCTCTTCAGTCCTTATAATCTCCTTGATGGCAGGCAATGTTAATTCTTTTCCTTCTATATGGCCTTCACCATATACGAATCTTTCGCCACGCCAGAATGCCAAGGGTTTTACAGAGTGCCGTCCAAACCGTGTTGTACGAGAACCTTCATCATCCGCTGGTGTCTCGCTACGTAGAATTTGTAGACTTCGTGGTTGAGGTCGCCCGTCACGCTGAGGCGGTGGTGGCATAGGCTTCACTGGTGGTTGTTTCTCTTTAGTCCGCGGAGCAGCCTTCATCTTGGCGTTCGGGTCTCGCATAGAGGGAGCGGGCTTTGCGGCTTTTGGCTTTTTAACAGGAGTAGCTTGCTCCATTACTCGTGATGATTCTGGCTGACCCTGAGCCTCTTCGTCTTGATACACTTCAGTCTTGGCCTTTTTTGGTGGTCGGCCTTTTCGCCGGACTGGTTTCTCTGGAGCAACAGAGAGCTGAGATTCATCAATGTCAAGTTTCTCCACTTTTGAAGGGCCGCCCCTTCGTTTCTTGGATTTTGCAACAGGCTCTGGCGCGGGCTCAGGCTCAGGCTCAATGGAAGCGCTTTGGTCTTGCTCCTGCTCTTCCGCAAAGTGGTCATTTTCTGCTGCTTCCTGGTCGTCATCTGCTTGCGTCATCTGAAGAGAGTCGTCTTCAATGCCTGGTGGAGCTGTATCGTCATACATTTGGCCATCTGTTGTCTCTGCCCCGTTTATAACACTGAAGATCTCATCCTCTTCGTCATCCTCTAAGCTTAAATCGAACGGCCTCTTCCTTCTGTTTTTCGCAGAGCCCAAGCTTACTCTTTTCAACCCACCTTTCAGCGGTGATCTCTCCACACTCGGCTGTAGATTATTCGAACCAAAGAGCATTTTCCTGTTAGGTGGATGAGATGCAGCACGAGTTGGAGTTTCGTTGTTCATGGGTTTAGAAGGCGACGACATTGGCCCTAATGATCTTCGTGGGGCTGAATTGAGATGGGTCTTTATGGGTGAACGAGAGCGCGGAGGGGGAAGGGCTCTCCTGATGTTTCGGTGTCCATTTAAGACTTCGGTAGGTTCTGGTATAGTACCTGCAGTAGTAAAAATTGCGTTAGCGATTGATTCTTTCACGGAATAAGTCGTTGCCAGCTCTCAGGCTTCATTACTTTCTCCAAAATCCATGGTCTCATCCATTGTGACTGTAGAATCATGCGGTATGCCATTTCTCTTAAAGGGAGACTTTTCCGGAGATGAGAATATGCCATCGATTGGTTCTAAGCCAAATTCGTCCCGTATTCCAGTATCCTTCAGTATAGCCCCAGTTTTCCTGTACATTGTCAGCAAAGAACTACAGGCCTAATCTAATGATTTTAAGATGTTTGCTGCAATCAAGTCAGTACTCACCTTCCCACTTTTCCAACGTTCGAGAAATCCCCTTCCTTCTTCTTCACGCGGGGCGTTCTCGAAGACGCCATGTGTACAATCGTAGAGGCGCGATGGGGGCTTTGAATCCAGGAGAGTGGATCTCAGTATAACAAAGTGAGAGATGCCAACACTGTCCCTGGGCTTCTGGGATACTTACTGGTGTTGGCCACTGTTTCCAAATATTGTCGCGTCGATGTTGTGATGCGACTTGCGGGACTGATGGACAAAAACAAGGGAACCAAAAAGGGCTAAAGCGTAACATTGACGCTAGGAGTTTGATACCTTGGCAAAACAGCAACGCGCCAAAGGCGCGTCTCCCTAAAAAACGTTCCTGAGTAACTTGCATCTATTGAACATAGCCCTACCACCACCACCACCAGATGACCTATGTTGGCCCTCACCCATTGCACAACCACCATGAGGCATCCTCCCTCATTCTGCTCTTTGTATTAAAGTTGTGATCCTCCACGAGTAGGTACACTATCTTTGGCTTACCATTGCCGTCTATTGTACTACAGTTCAAGTATGGATGGAATTGATTCCCAAGAGATTGCCCATGAAACTCCTGCTGAAGATGTTTTCATTGCGCCCTCAATCTACAAACAGGAAATGTTCGCCGGAACATCCTATACCCATCATACCGCTGTGCCTGAAGAGATTGCAAAAGACCTATCTACAGAATGTGTATTAGGCGTCGACGAGGCCGGGAGAGGCCCTGTACTAGGTTTGTAATTTTGTCTCGGATATTCATTGGAAAGAACGCTAATCAACCGCCAGGCCCAATGGTATACGGCCTACTCTACCTACCTCTATCGCTTCACCGATCTCTACTTGCAGAAACGCACCACTTCGACGACTCCAAAGTCCTAACCCCCGCAGTCCGCTCATCCCTTATGCAAAAGCTCTGCACGTCTGGCACAGACCTGTATCAAAACTGCGGCTGGGCAACCCGCGTAATGTCAGCTCGAGACATTTCCTCCGGCATGCTCAAGCCAGCTGGGACGTACAATCTGAACGCTCAAGCCATGGACGCTACCATTGATCTAGTCAAGGATGTCTTCGCAAAAGGCATAAACGTCAAGGAGATCTATATTGATACTATAGGCAGCCCCTCGGTCTATCAGAAGAGATTAGAACGTATCTTCCCCACAACCCACATCACCGTCGCTAAAAAGGCCGACTCCCTCTATCCTTGCGTTTCAGCGGCATCTGTCTGTGCCAAAGTCACACGAGATGCTGCGCTAGAAGTTTGCTATCAGTCCTACATTGCATCCCCCACTCAAATCGAGGAACAACCCAAAGTTTCCGCGCGAGGCTGGGGCTCTGGGTATCCTTCTGATGCAAAGTGTACTACTTGGCTGAAAGGGCATATGAACCCTGTGTTTGGCTGGGGCAATGAGTGCCGGTTTAGCTGGAGTACCGCGAGAGATCTGCTTGAGGCCAAGGGGAGTAGCATTAAGGTCGATTGGCCGATGCTGGATGATGATGAGCAGGGGATGAGGGTAACGGACTTTTTCTCAAGCGCACCGAATGGTGGTGACAACAAGGAGACAAGCGAGCTCGCGAGTTGGTTTGGGAGACCAGCTGCTGAGGGCGTTCTTTAGAGAGGGAGCCCCCACCAACTTTCAACACCTGTTGCGGAGGGATTTGGCGCCTTCTTCATCCACCCAAGGTCGCCGGGAAGTCATGGCGGTGCTGATATGTCAGAGGCGAAAATCGCCTACAGCGCCAATGTCATGCGAAACATATTCAACTCTACAGTTGAAAATATCCGAAGCCGACTTAATGACCGAGATTCTAACTTCTCCCTATACTAGCGAGTCTCTCAGAAGCATCAACAGCTCTCCAGGTTAGAGAGATTTTCCCGAACAGAGTACAGAGAGCTAGTTCGTGATGAAGTACGCAGAACAAATATGTGCCGCTAGACATGCTCCATCATTCCTGGGGTAATATCATGGTTGGAATTGATTCGCATCGTTGGAGGATCTTGATGGACTCGAGAGCACTACGCATGGTATATGAGGGTTGAGATGGTTGTATATGTGAGCGTTGGAAGACGATGGAAGATTCAGTGTCGGATCGTCTGCGTAGTAATAAAATAGCAGGCTTTGTATCTGTGAAAGTGTAACTTAGAATTGGTTGCCTTTGATTAATTGTACTTATCAACAATTATGCTATTATCTTTCGAGCGGTCAGCATCTATATTTAATAGGTATTGATGGGGCTTGTCAAACGCCAAGTTTATTATTCTCGTCTAAATAATCTATTGTCTTACCGCGAATATCCAACATCCGTGGAAAGCATCTTACTGTCTCCCAGCGACAAAGTAAATTACTCGAATTTAGGGTAAAATGTTGATATGCAGAGCCTCAGAGGTGATACCGTGGAGTTTTGGTGACGAAGAAGTCCCTCGCTTACTCGGTAGCGTCTCCTTCGATTCTTTCAGGTTGACAAGGACAAACTGTAGCACGACATCGGGTACCTGCAGAAAACAATGGCGCATTATCTGCGACGGACTCAAGATCTAAACAGGTAGCAAAAGTATCGCTGGGTACTCGACAATGGTGAAAGCATCGTGGTCAGCAAATAACAATGGCAATAGTGGTAATGCGTGGGCAGCATCCTTTAAATCTTTTACCCCCTGTCCATCTAACTATGTGGCATGCGGCGCAGTGCAGCGCCTGCAGCTCCATGTTAGAGGTTGTCGACCTTGCCAGGAGGCGCTGGAAGCTGGGCGCTGGAGAATGATCTTTGGCAGTTCTCGTTGTGCTATTTCTACTGTAATACTGAGTTTCGACACTCCAGAGTGTGCGAGATATGTGAGTTGAAGCGGAAGGATGCCTCCAGACACTTTGACTTCTCCACCCGAGCTATGTAGTTGAGCCAATGCTACAGCCTGATGATAAGGATTCAGGAGTGCGGGACCAGAAACAGGATCAGTTGAAATGGCCAACATCTCCAACATACATACGTGCCCTAAGCGATTCGTGGACAATACTTGATCACCTTTCGACCTCACACTTGCCATTCTAGCGATTTCTTTCTTTCTTCTTGGGATACTTGCCCGGTTGGCAGATGGCAAGTCTGTCGAATCAGTACCCTACACTGAAGGACTGCTTTCTGCATCGCGCTTTGTAAGTACCTTAACAACAGGCGTTTTTCGAACATGAAACTTCTTCAGACAAGTTGATATAGCAAGGCCTAACTAACTTACTTAGAGATCTATCATCTTCCTCATACTCTTTGCTTTGACTGCTGGGCGCTTAATGAAAGCTATTGCAGCATGGGCGATTGAAAGAGACGCTGAGATTGTCACGCTCGAGCAACTTCTCGACAGTCGAGTCATGGATTCTACATTCGTTATTCTGCTGAGGCTGAAGTCGTTTAATCTTTCCAAGCTTTTGCTGATTCTACTCTGAATGTTGTCGTCATTTGAAGGTCAAGCGAGTCTTCGAATTCCAAGTCTTCGCTCTTTGCCGTCTATCTCGTCTATGCCGGTAGCTTACGTCGATTACGACTTCAAGAATAATGTTTACACTCCTGCTGACTGATGGTTCTCATCCATCGATTCGGTTAGAGCGATCTACTGTACGACGCTGATTGATCCCGAGAACATCAAACAGTCTCCTCGAGACCAAGCAGCCCAAGTCAAAGACAGGGGGTTATCTAAGGATAACGACGTCCACTCTGCCATTTTCATCCTCGATTAATATTGAGCATCTTATTTGACTCATACACCTTATAACAATCGATTTCTAGGACTGATATATCGATGTGCAGACAGGAATGTGTTGGGTCAAATTAGGCTGTACGCAGCCACAGAGACATCGGTCAGGTAACTCGGAAAAGATTCGCGACATTGAAACATATGCGATTACGACTTTACTGTATTACAGTATCATCCAGCAAAAGGTCTGGCCACTATGGAATGCGAAAGGCTAACAATCAGGTCGTCGACCATTGAACACATCCAGATGGTTGTCAGTCAACGATGCTACTTATTCGTCACAGATTGATCTTCCACTCGGTCCTCTAGTTATAACCAGCACAAATCTTCCTTTCGGCATCCATACACACTACATGGCCCTTCGCTGTGATGATCTCAGTTTCCGAGACGTCAACAAAACCATGACTGTCCCCGCAGGAACGGTAAATGGTAAGCAAACAAGCAATTCTTCCAAATCGCGACCCCTAACAACAGAATCTCCTACGAGCAACGGCCTCGCACCGCAAACAACCCTCTTTCACACGCACTAAAAAAAGAACCTCACACAAACACCTGCTCGCTGCTCAGACCCAACCACCACCACCACCACCACCACCACCACTCCCAAACAAACAAAGAAACAAACAAACAAACCCCGCTACTACCAACTATCATCAATAATATAAAACGAAGATTTTCTGCCCCCGGGAAAGTGAACGCGCATAGTCACGACCTCCCTATAACAAACCCATTTAAAAAAAAAATTGTTTGTTTCCGTTCAAAGACGCGTCGGTGGTGGGTTTGGAATGGGCGTGTGGCGTGTGTGTGGGGGTTGATGGTTTTTGGGAGGAAGTGGGGTGGGGGGGGGGTTTGGTAGTTGGGTGGTTTTTGTGGGGGGGGGGGGAAGGGGGGGGAAGGGAAGGGGTGAGTGGAAGGGGGGTTTGAGGTGGTGGAGTGGAGTGGGATGTGGTTGCAATTGAGGGGCTTGGTTGGTGGTTGGAAGGGCGGAGTGAAAGAAGGGTACTTCTTCTGAAGAGAAAATATATATGTAAAACCGACGACGAGATTGCTGGAAATATAGGACTGATACCCCCCGAAACAACCCCCCACCGCCTACATGGACGCCGTGGCGAAATAGTACTCATCCCACAAAAACGCATAATCCTCCACCACCGCCCCGACCATATCCAGCCCCCACCGGCCCCTCATCCGATCCGCCACGCTCGAAACCCACCCCCTCGTCACATCCTCATAAAACACCCCCCGCATCGCCCACCACCCGGCCCCCCACCGCCTCCGCGCCATCTCCTCCCGCTCTAAGCTCGTCACCGCCCACGGCTGGCGTTGCATCTCCCGCTTCTGCAGCTGTCGCGCGCCGACTTCGATCGCCAGCCCTAGCGCCCAAGGTTTCCAATCCCGCTTGTTGTGTTGGAAGCGCTGCAGGGCGAGGGCGTAGATGACGGGGCGCAGGATGTAGAGGTATTCGGCGAGCTGGGCGCGCGGGGTTGCGAGGCGCCGGAGGAGGGAGGCGGGGGGTTTGATGTCGGAAGCGCTGAGGACGCGGGTGTTGAGGAAGGCGGGGATGGAGTTTGTGGCGGGGAGGGGGGGGAGGGGGGAGCCGGTCCGCGGCATCTTCCACTCTCTGTCTGGCGAGTCTGGAGCCTCGTCGTTCTCATCGGGGGGGAGGGGTCCACGCTCTGGTAATGGGGGGGTGACGAGCATTCGCATGCCTGTTACGCGCAGCATCACGATCCGGCAGATTGCTTTTAGGCATTCTAGCATCACGACGAGCCGCCAGCGCAGTTTCTCGCCGCCGCGCCGCTTGGCGAACATTTCGCATAGCAGCTCGGTGTACTGGACTGTTTGAAGGAGGAGGGCGGAGCGGGCGTAGGGGCGGGAGGTGCTGGTGTAGTGGGAGGTGTAGCGCGTGTGTGGGGATGGGAAGGGTGTGGGCTGGCGGAGGAGGGAGGTGTGGTAAAGGGAGAGGAGTTGGATAGTGGTGTGAACTGAAAGATTGGTTAGTTGGAGGGAAACGTGAGGAGGGAGGGGACGTACGGGATTCGGAGGCGAGTTCTGATTCGCGGAAACGGCCTGGTTGGGGGTTAGCTGTGAATGCTGGAGGGGTGCCAGTTGCGAAAGGGAGTCAAATCGACTGGCCTAGGGAAGCAACGAGACTAACCGGGTATTATGTACGTCAAAGACCGGAGAGCGGATTCTATCTGGGAGACTTGGCTCGCGTTCTTGGTGACGAAGTCTTCATAGGATCTCAGCCATGTCGGAGGGATTGAGATGACAGAGGGCATTTGCGATCGAGCTTGTTTATAGATATTCTGCATTGCGTTCGTAGAGCGCCCAACAGCCATGGTGGCAGCTTCTAAGCAATTGGAGAGAGTTGGAATGAATAGAGTTGAGGGCGTACCGATTTCATCGGCAGTGGTCAGTGGAGGTTGTCGCGAACGCGATGCCGAGGCTCAATTTAGCCCTTCCGACGTGGTACGGTATTCCGCAGTAACATCAACCTCTTTCATGCAAGAAACACGAAGTATCTAATTCAGATTCGATAACTAATGCAATTTTTTCTCTGCCTAAAGTATAGACAATCTTAAAACTTGCAACATCTTTTTATTTTCGCACTGTTTTAAGGGCCCCCAACTTTCCGTTGATCATCAGCCCAAACCCTGAGCATTTAAGCATCGTTACAGCCCCCCTTTCCCCATGATTGTCCCATATCCTTTTCATTCCACTTACTCTACACTTGCAAACCGTTTCCAAGTCTCATCCTCCCTGAAAGCTTCATCGCCGTTTCCTCCAGCGTCAATGAAACCTCCCAATCCCCATTTCTCAACGGGGGGGAAACAATGGCAATGCCATTCATATGCCCACCATTCGGAAACCTAAAGACCTCGCAATCGCCAAATCTGTCCCCCCATTTCAGCGCCGCATAGTCAAACTTCGCCCATGACGTCAGGAACAGTCCCGTCGTCTTGATGTTCTCCAGACAGTCGATGAACACCTGCCCAACATCCGGCACCTGCTGTAGGAGCGCGATGAAATCCTTCAGGTACGTGTCATCTACGCTTTTGACGCCTGCGCGGATCTGGAAAGCCGCTGCCCCAAGGTGTTCGGATGCAACGAGGTTTTGAACAGACTCGCCAATATTGAAGCAGACGGCCAAGTTACCCAAGAATTCGGCGGGTAGTGGCGGAGAAAGCTGCGAGCGGCCATCGATCGGCATGCCAAAAGTCGTGGTGTCTGATGGTGCGATAGCACCAACCTTCAAGCGGGCGGCCATGACGGTCCGCCAGATGAGGGCGCAGTCGGCATCGTGGGTTGAGATGTAGGGTTCGGTGATAGACATGGAGGGTTTTTGGCTGGTGGCGAGGGCTTCGAGGTCCGCGAGCGCAGATTTGCGGATCAAGAAGGTGGCACTTGCCAGGGGTTTGCCGTCGGGCATAGCCCCTCAAGGGTTCGGGGAGGGTTCGGGGAGGATACTGTAGGAGGAGAGAGTGGCCATATCGGCCCTGGGGACGCCGTGGAAGAGGCGGGAACGGTCGAATTGCTGAGGGGAAAAGGAGAGTTTGAGGTTCGAGGAGGTGGTGGGGGGCGTGGTCTTGGTTGACCGATCGTCCGGCACTGGTTTGCCAGCATTCCGGTAACGCGGAACTGGCCCACGCCATCGCCGATGCTGTGGTAGATGCAGATGACGAGGAGGAGCCCGGATTTGATGAAGTATGCCTGCACACTGAAGGTTTCTAGTGGACGCATGGCTGGGTGGTTCCAGGCCGGCGTGGGGCAGAAATCTTCCGGCAGCAATTTCTCCTGGCTGGACATAGCCAAGGTACCTTACCTAGGCATCTTAGGTACCCCGTGGAAAAGACATGGATTTCTACTGGCCGCTGGCGCAATACGTGGCAAGAACATGCTCGAGAGTACTCTGCCTTCGGTAAGTAAGGTATCGTCAAGGTATCACGCTACTTTATGCCTCATCTACCTTAAGGTACCTTATAATCGTGGCGTACCGTACCTTAGGCCGTTCCCGTGCCTCCCCTCCCGTGCCCTAATGTACTCTCTGCATCCACAAAGTATGACCTACCTACAATATGTACCTACGCAATTTACACAACCTGCAGGCTTTTGCTTGAGGCTGAAAGTACCTCCCTGCCTTAGGCTGCAGCATGTCTGCAGATTCGCACCGTCCGTACCGTAGGCGACCAAGCAAAGGAACTGGAAACGTCATCCCATAATCCCGTACGATTCTTAAAGCTTCCGTCATCCGTCGCTCCAGTTCATGCCATATCATCCTGGTCGGTGATGGAACTTTCCCCTTGCGACAGTAATTGTAACATCACGGAAGATACCTCCCTCCCCTTTTTATCTTTTCTTCTCTCGATTAGCTCCCACTCTACCTAGAACATGGTGGAGATAATGCATTAATGTGATTGATTCCGCTGCTCGTGGTAATTAATAGTCTTGGTAGGTGAAGATGATACACCAATACACCAATATAACAATACACCAATACACAATGACACAATGACAAAATGACACAATGACAAACAAACGTAGCTTTGAGCGTCGCATAAGGTAACTGTGGTACTTTCCTCGTACTTTCGAGATCGTCAGGATCTGCGTCGTCTAAAAAGTTTTATCATATGCTCTAAATCGTCAGTCAGACCTTAATCTTGCATTAGCAGCAGCATGACATGCATGTTCCGATCTCTCCAAAACACCATCTCTGCCCAGTGTCGTTCTATTTGCCCTTCTTTTTCCTTTCTTATCCTTTCCTTCTGTGCGTATACGATAATCACTTTCCAGCCTAGCGTGGTGGAGATTCAACTGCAGAAGAAGAAGAAAAGCCGGTTGGGGCGCCAAGCGATGAGCTTCCGTCAGGTGCATACGATACTCAGACAAGGAGCCTTTACGCATCATGCATCCCAGTCACGATGTTCGCCACGATGGCGGTTCTATTACGATTTTATGCCCAAAGACTCGCCAAGTCGTATGTATGGTGGGATGATTGGTTGATTGTAGTTGCTTTGGTGAGAAGAACCACCGGACAGACTGCGGTCGAATAGAATAAATACAACGTATCATGCTTCTGACATTGGGGGGGGGGGGGGGGGGGGGAAACAAAAATTATGCCCTTGCAGCAACAGATCTTGCTTCTACAGCGCATTGGGGACTCGGGCGCCATGTCGCGGAAGTGGCATCTCAAAGCACAGGTTGATCGACAAGGGAGAGATAGAGAGGGAAATAAGTTTTGAGGGTGATGCTTTAGGCATTTCGAAATTGATCCAGGTACTCTCAAGCCAGTATTTAGTTGTCGGCCCGCAAAAGCGGTGCTCACGAGAATCTCAAGGGGACTTCGATTGTTGCTGGCTGGAAATTCCATACCGACTCAAACATAATAGAAGATTCGAGTTGTGAGGCGGTTTGGATTATGGAACCTTTCCCCAAACACAAAATCCCCCTCCGCCATAAACATTACCTAGATAGCGAGTATTCAAAATCTATGGTTATGTTTTGGGTATCCTATCCCAGCCAAACACCCGGGTTAAAATCACTCGATAAGATTGCTTAGGTTCAGATAGATGTGCTTCGACTACTCAAGAAAATGTTTGAGAAAGGTTGGAGAGGCTTTCTTTCCCTTCGGTGTGAGCAGGATGGTTTAAGGAGAATGGCAAACGAGTCCGAGGCCAAGGCAGCTCGTCCAAAGTATCAGTCAACCCCGATGCTTACAAGTTCCAGTCTACTTCGATTCGTTTGGTATAACCTAAAGCGATCGCTCTGAGATCGATGGGTGACAAGAAACGACGCTGGCAAAGATTCGTCGAATATTTCCTGCTGGAATTGATAGAGCCCAGAGTAGCGGGGTTGTGATATTGTTGGCATTGCGTAGCTGCTTGTGAGCTTTTGGAGAAATATTTGGAGTTTGGACTTTCTAATGACTTATTCATCGGTCATTTGGTCCCGTGTCCAGGTTTGCAGGGCTGGATGCTTCGTCTCTTAGATTCAGGTCGAGTCTGTTTGGGATTGTGAGTTCACTGTAAATCGAACGCCGCAAGGAGTAATATCTCGATATTTCAAACACGTCCCGCATGAGATTAGAATTCCGAGGCAGGATATCAATCGTCGACTCGCCAAAACCGAAACTGCTTGTCTTATTTTCTATTCGTCCATTGAAGTTGTTATGAATGTATTCGATATGGTGAGGCCTCACGGATCAAAACCCAGTATCGACCTCGTCGATATTGACCAGAGCGCAGTGACACCATTGGCTTCAAAGCCAATGGTTATGCAAGTGCTGTCTTCAAATTTTTCGACCGTGGCAGGCTGCCTGTCAAAATGAGAGAATGTACTGTCGTAGCGGTGCGGCACAATCCGCTGCAAGAACCATGTTTCTACATCGACAGTCGGTTTCTTTGATTGGCGGGACGAAAGTCACCCGGCTATTCGAACTCGCCGTTCTGCGGATGTAGATTTCCCCAAATTTCCTAGTCGTGTAATCAGTCCGGCTGATAGTAGGCGAGGAAGCGCAGCAGGCAAACAGTGCGTTAATATGATCGTGTAGGATATTTCAGGGATCCGAGCAAATAAGAACCATTTCAACAACCATACTCAACCGCTCTGCGCTACCTAAGAAGAAAATCTTGCGATATGGGTATTCAAGCACGTTCGCCATACGCCTCTGTTTACTTCATCAGCAGGAAGCTTTTGAGATTGCCCAAGTAGGCCGAAAGTGATTGAACGCAGATGATCATGTGATTTTCTCACATTCATCTTTCACTGGGCACTGAACGAGCTGATTTTCTTGGGCTGATTGACTCTAACACAAGAGCAATACGATGAGTTGACGATTCGGCGATTGGATGATGGGGCGCTTGGATTCTGTAGCTGGCTGAAATCATATTCAAGCGCATTATCCCTTGCGCTCGATGTACTCGAAGATGGTGGCCCCACTGCAACCTTGCGTCTGGGTAATACAAATGGTTGATTACTCATACTCCAATACGAAATAGATACTCAGCCACGTACGGATGTACTGAAGCTGAAGCAGGGAGCGCTGGAGGTCAAAGGCGGAGGTTTCTTCACCGTACTGACTACTGTCATACGGTGAACGACTACTTGTATTAAAATCCCGATACGAGATCACTAGTTACATTCTTCCTGTAACCTTACCAACCTTTCCTTTCTTGAACCGTGGACTCCACTTGCCAAGCTCTTTAGCAAATACGCTGCCCATACATTTTCCGAGGACCTCTTGTAATGCGAAGAGCCATCTCTACATTTGTTCTGTCCTTTCAACCTCCTTGAATCATCCTCGATGGATGAAGAATTGGTCGTCTAATGCAGGCTGCCGCCAAAGCAATCCTTGCCCTCGCATTCCTGCCGTTTCGGACCATTCTAGTCCAACCCATAAATACTGGGGGAAGGGTTGGGTACTAAAGTTGTGCGATTGAGCCGCCATGAAGCCAACTGGGCCTCGAGATATCAGATGGGTTGAGGTATTCTTCGCTGGCGCAGTGTATCATTGAGCGTTGCTAAAGCGTAGTAGGGGCTCAGGGGCATCAGCGCGGCGACCATCGTCACGAGCCATCTTTTCCCCTCCTTCAACCCCATGCTACGCGCAGCTTCCATGACCGACGACACACCTCCAATCTTCCTGCAGCTACCGATTGTCCGCCTCATCTTCTCCGGTCGAGCGAGCCTCTCGTTCTTCTTCCTTCTCACCGGCTTCGTTAATTCCCTTGGCTTTCTCAAACAAGTACGAGCTGGAAACCAAAACACCGCTTTACAACGTCTGGCAAAGAGTGCATATCGGAGAATCGGAAGGCTCGTTCTCCCGGCGACAGTAGCAACAACAGTGAGCTGGGTGCTCTGCCAATTGGGAGCGTATCGGCTGGCAAGAGAGGGCGACGTCAACTGGTTCCGGGACATCAGCCCGAGGCAAAGTCCGGATCTTGCGTCTGGTCTCTGGGATTTGTTCAAGAATTTGTTCAAAACATGGAGTGAAGCAAGTAACGACTACGACAAGGTGCAATGGAATTTGTTTTTCTTACTGAAAGCGTCTATGGTGGTATACATGCTATTGCTCATGACCACATATCTCACACCGAGATCTCGAAAGATATGCATTTTGATATATTACATGTATGGCTGGACCAGCGGTGACTGTAAGTGCATCTGGAACCCTTTCGGCACAGCCGATATGCTGATACTCATAAGCATTAATCACGATGAATGTCAGTGCTGGAATGTTTCTGGCAGAAATGCTTTTCGATCAAGCAGAATCCGAGGAGAGAGAGTCTGAGCCTCCGAGTTCATGGAAGCTGTGGCCAACTCTACTGCTTGCCGCGGGCCTTGTGATAGCTGGGTATCCAGAGGACCACACCGACTGGACAGCGTGGTCATTCTTTCTCCAGAACTTAGGGGAGACGCTATTTCGGGATGTTCCCGAGTTGTCGAGAAAGTGGGGCTCCGTTGGGGGATCGTTCATCATCCTGGGAGTCATGTATCTGCCAGCCGTACAACGTGCACTGTCACATCGCTTCCTTGTCTGGATGGGAAAAGTCAGCTTTTCCGTCTTTCTAATCCACTCCTTTCTGATAAGGAGCGTTCTTTGCTGGATGTTGTTCTGGAACTCGGAGGCTCCAGAGTGGGAAGAGGAAGACGGAACCATAATGGTCGGCCGTCTTCCTCATGTTCGCGGCTTCAGCTGCGCGGTAATTATTGGCATCTTCTTTGTCATCGTGTACTATTTCGCGCATCTCTGGACTCTGTATGTGGAGTCGTGCTGCGCACAAGTGGTTCAATGGATCGAGGATCGGATGTCTACCGAGGATCCTCAATTTAGGGGGGTTACAAACCCCGTTTAAGGATGTATATATGGGTCGGCGTTCAGAGGTGTTTCACACCAAAACATCACCGGGAGGTTAAAACTCCAAGTGGTTTATAGGGTCAAGGCATTCAAAGGCAGTGATGTACCAAAATTACAATTCATCGAGGATCAGTCCCCTTTTCATCAACACTTGTCACAGATGTCTACAGCATCCTCGTTGACCCGGGGTGGCCTGGCTACATCCTCATTAACCACATACAACCGATCAATGACAAATAAGACGGAGAGAACATGACTTTCGGTGGAGCTGGTGTACAGATCTGATTGTAAGTGACGTTCTAAACATCACGGAAGGTATTCAAGCCATCTAATTCCCAAATGGAAACCCCAATCCTCCACCAACTTCCAAAAACCTGGATATACCAAGCCAAATTTACATACTGGAGATGCCAAAACCCACCAAAAAACCGCCTGAGTATTCTTTTCTATAAGAATTGCAATCCCAAGCCAAGCCAGCTCGCGCTCATTGCCTCGCCTCTGGCGACCACGGTTGTCTTACCACTTACAGTCTGGTGTACGCTGCAGATGGAACTGCACACTTGCGCCTTCACCGCAGCCGTGACTTTGATAGAAATCACTGAACTATGCTACTACTTCGATCTCGCTGAGGCTGGATAACCACACCTGTTGCGTTCTTCCCAGACTTCCGCAAGAAGTTTTCTATGGCATAGCTGTCCGCGCGCTGAACTAGTCAGAAAATTACGCGTTATTGGTGTTTGTCAATGAAGGTGACTGAATCTACTTGCAATGTTTGGAGATTCTAGGACCATTTCTGCGCTCTGATACGCGTTAGGGCTACGGAACGCAACTGTCTTGACTGATCCGAGGTGTCTATAATATATCCTAAAGCTTACCGTTGTATTTTGTCGCGGGTTTCATGTTCTCAGAGCTCGTACCAGCTCGATTGGGAACCATTAGCAAGCCACAGTCAAGGAGCCAAGAGCAAGCAGATAAGCAAGGAGAGCTTAATCAGCAATCTCGTCCCTACCTGTTCCTATATATTATTCCTCCAGATCTGGATCGAAGAGCTTGATGGCTTGCGTGCTCCCAATGCCCTCCTTTCACGAATTCTGTGTCTGGACCGCAAGCACGCGGAGCCTACTTTCTTTTCTCAACCGTCAAGTGCCATTTTTATTAAATACCAGGCGTATGTAGCCTTCCTCATCGCCCCCCTCTGAGCCTTCTTATGGGCTATAGAACCACGCACAATTTCCAAGCGAAAAGCTGCATCACCATCCAAAGGAGCTGCTGCACTTCCCTTCTTCCGTCTTCCATCCTTGCGCTCTTTCACTTCTTCTGCGCATATTACGCGCACTACCACCATCAGCTAAGCAGCGTTACCATCACCTTCGCACCCCCCTGGAGTGCGACCGGAGCGTTGCAAGAGCAGCAGCCGTTGTTGTTGGAGGAGGGTCTAAAAACCTTGAAGAGGGACGGCATCGTATCGAACCTCACCATCCTCCAGCGCAAGCGCGGCCACTGCCATGGATCAACTATCCTCGACGACGTACGGGTTGGGACAGAGGGCGTCAACGGCTCAATCCCAGAACAAGGTGGTTTGAAGGGCTGGGGTAGCAGCGTTATCATCCGCCTCATAAAGCACCTTGTTATTAAAAGCATGCTAGAGTTCTTCTTCTTCTTCTTCTTCTTCTTCTTCTTCTTCTTCTTCTTCTTCTTCTTCTTCTTCTTCTTCTTCACCTTCCTCTTCTCCAAGACCTCAAGAAACAAATGCTTCGTATTGCACGCAACACGCATCAGCCCTCAAGCTGCTCCAGACTAACCCAATCCCACCGTTGAAATACTCCTGACGCGGTAGACTATGTCGTTTTTCAATCTATCATTCGGGGGCAGTAGGTGACGGAGTGGTTTGGGCGTTGAGGGATTGTCCTTCGACGGTTGTGATTTGGAGACTTTGGGCTACTGTTTGAGTTTGGCGTGTTATTGCTAGGATACGATCCGTGGGGTGTTGATCAGTGAGAGTTATGAGGGAGGGGGATCGAATAGAAGTTCAGTCTCCAAAGGAAATGGCTTCATGGCTTCTCTAAGCTTCCAGTGTAATCGTGCTCGGAAAACGCATCACCCCTCCCTCACAGCAAAAACAACCCCCTCCTCCCCCCCCCCCCCGAACCCCCCCACACCCAAAACCCGCCTTCCCCAGCAGCACTCGCCACTGCATCTGCGTACGCTCCATACCCGCGCACAACACCATCATCTGCAAATCCATGAGAGCCGGAAAGAGCGCGCACCCCGTCTCCAGCAGCACGATCTCGGAAACGACAAGGTGCGAGTAACCGGGCGTCATGGCGGCGGCGAGGTGGGCGAGGATGCGCAGGCTGGAGGCGTCGGCGAAGTCGTGGAGGATGGCGTGGAGGTGGTAGAGGCGGGCGCCTGGGGATGGGGGGTGAGTAAGGGGGAAGTAAGGGAAGGGGGTGAGTTGCAGGTGAAATGGGGGTGCGAGGGAGTTTACCTTTGATGGGCTGGGGGGTGAAGAAATCGTGGGGCATCATCTCGAAAGGGGTGGTGGTTCCGCGCCTTCGGTTTTCGGCAATTGTCCGTGGGAGGTCTTGCAAGATCGCTCGACCGGGGAGGTTGGAATAGGTTGCCAGAAGTCGGGTGAGGTCGTGGCCGCGACCACGCCGACGTCGACGATGAATGCGGCGGAGGGGTCTGGGCTCGCTCCGCTGGTTAGGGTGTGGGAGGGAGGGAGGAGGTCTATCCAGCTTGTGAATCCGACGCGGCGGGCGGGCGGCCATGTAGGCGTTGCAATGATCTAGGTAGGTTGGGTTGGCTTCTAGCCATTCGAATATTGGTTTGCCAAAGGTGTGCTCCAATGGGGAACGGAAGGCGTTATTTTCTTTGCTGCCGTAGATGGTGCGGGAGTCGTCTGGGCTTTTGAATCCGATGGTTTACAGATATGGGACTAGGTTGGCCAGAATGGGAAGGTGAGTGTCGAATCTGAGGGTTGTCAGTTTCTGTGGGGTTTTCATCAGGCCTGGGAGGTAGCTATAGCAGACCCGAATTTGATCCCGCTCTTCAGTCTGGGCAAAGCTAATGTTACGGTCTTTGTGTTTGCCAAATAGCCGTTGGCGTCCTCGTTGCATAAACCTATAGCGACGATTACTCTCATAATACGGGCTTAGAGGAGATGTCAGCCCTCTTAGGGTTCCTAAAGCTATAGCATCTACGAATGACTTACTGATCGTTGCCTCAGGTAAGGTAGGATCACCGTGCCTTTCCATGAGCTGTCCTGCGGTGATCGGTTCAGTGCCTGGCTTTCCGTTGTCCAAGAGATAGTCAAAGAGCTCGTGCTCGACAGCGACTCTGAGCGCTGCATTTTGCATTGGCTAGGGGATTCTTGGTCAATACTAGACGAGTTGCTTGGTTCGAGAAACAAATACCTGGAGATAGATTCTTAGAAAAGTTTCCAGAGGATTTTCGACTGCATCTCTCAACTTGCAAGTTTGGTCACCAAGTGTGCACGAGCTTTAAGTATTGTGATACATGTCTGCTTCCACCACGCCCTTGATCTCCGTAATGAGAGCAAGGAGCTCAGACTGTGGGTACGAAAGTACCTTAATTTAACAGGGACTGGAGAATAGGATGAGAATTTGTAGGCTAGTGATTCCAATTTAGTCCCGGAAATATGGAGAACGAGAATTGAGATCATTTATTGCCTATGCTTACTGCGGCACTTGGAGAAATTCATTCACTCTGCCCCCTTTGCTCAGGATGAACGATAGAGCCATATAAAAGTCATTCGACCGTGCTGTAAGCCGTTTAGCTTAGTCCGCATACATTTACACCTCATATCTTGTATCTTAGTGTGCTTCTCCAGTCTTGCGAGGGGCAAAAGGACAAAGGCGGATCCCGTGAAAGTGAATGGAAATGAGCTCCGGAGACAGAACAAGGAAGTGGATCTTCCGGCACGATGAGTAACTTCCTCTAGTAATCGCAGTTATGTCACCCAAAACGAAGAAAAGAGACCGTAGTGAATGAGAGAAACGAGAAGATCAAAAATACTAGTATTCGCGAATTGTGATGCCCGCCCGTTCTGAATAGGCTCCTGGCCTTGATAAATAGGAACTGGGTGAGGTATAGCTTTCACTACAGAATACGAACAGCTTACTTGTCTACTTCTCACAGTTCTTAGATTGTTGTGGCTTGAGAGATTCTGGTATTGTAGTCCAATGTTTGCTGTTTTTTGTTTATTTACATTGTAGCCTAAAAGTCCGATGACCACGCACAAGGTGATTTTGGAAATGGTAGGTTCTGTGGTAATCTGAGATCTCCTTTAATTATCGACAAACCCAAGACGCGGTTCTTGGACACTGCTACCCTTCGTGCGATGCTGACGACCTGGAGTTTTCCAAAGATCTATATTGACGTGTCATTCTTCAAGCTCTGGCTGGTGCCTTGGTCCATGTCGGAATTACGGATTTTCTTCATCCTCTAATTTTAATGCTTAAGAAGCTTCAGCTGCCAATGCCGACGATTGGAAAGTCGCTTCATGCACAATTGTCTTTGTTAATGATTCGAATATGGGAGTATTGAAGTAAAATCATAACGGCCGTTCTTCAAACACTTGGGTTGGATCTTTGAGGGCCGTATCTAAGTGAAGATATCAAGATGATAAGCCATTTTCCGCATATATCTTTCGGGACATGTACATCTCTTTGTTCTGTGTTCATGTTCTTCTAGCAATAGCATTTCGTACTTCAGTCATCCTTGTATTAGCCTTCTGCTCTCGATTGAGGTCGCCCGCTGATTCGATGAGAAATCGACGCTGATCCGGACGGTTACAAGGATCCCTTTGCACGTTTGATGTTACCTGAAAACAACGGTAGTGTTATTAGGATCCTAGATATCACCAGGGACAGCAAAGACAAAGCTGAGTCGATAAAGCAGCTAGACCATCTAATTGAGCATATTCCCTACCTATCAAGTACTTGTTCACAGCCCTCAGAACAGCCGGGAAGCATGAGCGGAAGGGAACATTGAGGCTGTTAGATACAGACAAGACCTGCCGGCTGTGCAATCGAGGCTTCAAGACCAAATGCAGGTTTGAACTGCTTCGAAGTGCAGTGTAACGGTGGAATAGTCAGCGGTGTCCCTAGAGGACAGGGGCCCAGTTGTCAGCCAAAGGACGGGGAAGTCAAACACACACAGCAGTGCGACCTATCAGGATACACTGACGAAATCAAGGAGAAATCACAGAAAAATCAGCATGCGATGTCCACGATACGCGTCTGCTTAAGTCGAAGGTTGAGACCTTTATGGGTTGATACCTCTCTACTTGGTAGCCGCAGCATTTGTTCGAAAACTGTCGTCTGTCATCAATGCTTGGTGTGTACTAGCGCACAACAAGCGAGTCTAGCGCTGACCTTTATAATCTATATAAAGTAGCGTGGTGCATCACGGAGTTTGACGAGTAGCTCACACAGCATGATTCCTCATCAGCACCCAATCTAGCGTTGTATTTGGTTTTTCAAGTATTACACTGATTCCTCATCCTGCTGCGAATAACCCTTTGGCCTTTCTTTCCCGATCGTTGTTGTACTTTGAGCGCGTTGTTTTCCCTGTATAGCCATTGGCTTTTCAGCTGGTTCGCCACAGCGTTTTGTGATTAAAACAAGACATTCTCTCTTTAGATCGATATAGTGTGTTGGATAGTTGCTCCATATCTAGTTGTTCCATTCGTTCAATATCATGTCTGAGCTTGAACCTTCACCTTCTACTGGTACGCCCACGCCAGGTTCTGCCTCTCCGGCTCAAGGAAAGCCGAAGAGGGAAGGCAATATTTCATTGTGGAAGCGCGCTAGACAGACTCTGGGCACGAATTCCTTGACGTTTTTGCAACCCCAAAGCAGACCAACCCAAGGTAAACGAGCCTGATCCGTCATCCCAACCACACGAACTTGCCCACCACATTTTCCTATCATAGGGCTCGTGGTGTCGGTGTCCAAGGTGACCGTATATTGTTCCCTGGTCGCTATCACCGAGAGGGGTTTCCCACATTTCGCAGATTCTAATGGATGGGATTATGCTAACATGGTATCCTCGCCCAAGAATCTCGCACAGATGATGCCTCTACATCTGCAGGCCCAACAGCACCCTCTAAGCGCCGAGAGCAAGTCCGGCATGCGCAACGGTATGTCTATTGTTTCGTCATGAGTACTCCATATCAATTGATCACACCAATTCTACTGTTGAAACTTTCAGTCTTAGCGTTACGAGATGCGGTAACTGATTGCGGACTTATAGTACACACCGCCAACGCACACAAAATTACATCAAGACCTTGGAATCAGAGGTAGTACGTCTTCGCGGCTCCGAAGTAAACCTAATGACAGAGAGAGATAAACTCCAAGGTCAAGTCAACATCCTCAGAACCACCCTCACCCTTTCCAACGTGCCTCTGCCTGCCGGTTTTAAAGATTCTGCTACCGCAGCAAACCAAACTCTAGCATCCACAGATCAACTCTTTAGCTCGACAGATCTACCAACAGCAGCAGATATGCCCGCAACTGTTTCGTACCGTACGGATGACTTGAGTCATAACAGATTGCATGTGAATTGGCCCATGTCCCAAGGACAAGACATCGGTTTCAACGAAACACATCAACAGGCTTTTCGTGACTCCAGTGCCGGAAAGCCTCTGCCAACTGTACCTACAAACCTCCCAGACGGTATTCTTGCCTCCATCACATGAGCAGGCTAGCAACTAACCTTACGAGACTTTTCCCTCCAGACGCTGAACTTCAACTCCGCGCCACTCGACTTCAACTCTGATTTCACGAATTCTCCCCACCAAACTCAAGGCCTGGTAAAACCCCTCGACACCGCTGAAATCGCCATCGACTTCGTCCTCGCCCTCGAACATCCCTGCATGGCCCACCTGGCCCACCCCTCCCAAACCTCCTCGTCCGACCCAACCGGTCACGTGCTCCTGGCCTCCACCCCCCTTATCTGTTGCTCTAACTCTCCGCCAAACCCGAATGATACATGGCCATGGACGGCGAATGGAAGTGTGATTAAGGAGTTGTTGCATTTGAGCGCGAGTATCAATCTTGAGGGGGAGATTACGCCGGTGGAGGCGTGGCATCGATTCAGAAGTCACCCAGGGTTTGGGAGACTGGATCGGTGGGGAATCGATAGATTCAAGGGGGACTTGAGTAAGGTTGTCGATTGCCAGGGGTAAGTGGTTATTTCTTTTTTTGTATCATACCGACCCGTCGTGTCTGCATTCTCGGATACCGTCATACCCGGGACAAGAACCACCTAATGGCTTGAAATTTGTTCTTCATTCCCTGAATGGTCGACTCGAATATCTTAACTCTCTCTGCCACAAACCACAACCATTTCACCCAATCCCCAGATCACACTTCCATAACAACCACAAACACCTTCAAACCTAGCGCACATCATCCTTTCCTACCAATCTTACATCGATCACAACCATGAACGCTAACGTACATGCTCTCACAGATTCGGCGCTGTCTTAGACGAAGAAATCTTCGAACAAACCCTGTACAATCTCCTAGGGCCCAGGCAGTAGTTACCCCTCACCACCCAGCGTGAAGCGGCAATGAGGTGCGTTCGCTCAAGTAAACGCTCGTCCACTTGGATGTTGGTCTGGAATAGCTAACACAGACACCAATCAGGTCACCGCCATCGCACCGCGAGCTTCTGCGATCTGCGCACAAGCGTCATGTTATCCTCCTCCATACCTATCTCAGCAAAGTTTTCCTACCCCTTTATAGTGAACAACCTCCAAGCACGACGTACGAGCTAGCGAGCGAGCCATTGTCCTTATTTTAATGGTAGTGTACGCTTTTTATAGATCCATTCATAGACCTCGAGCAAACATCTATTTTATCTTTTCTTTTCCCCCGCCAAGCCCCCCACCCTCCCCCCATACCAAAGCTGTTCTCAAATGCCATGTCCTTCCAAAACGGCTTTTGCACCCTTTGCCTTCCCACACAACCATCGCACCCGCATCCACCTTCATCCTCTTATCCACCATATCCTCATTCCCCCTCTTCTCCCCCCCTTTCCGCCGCCATCCATATCCACCATCCCCTCACTCTCCCCGCCATCCAAATCCAACCAAACCCCCCCAGAAACAACCACGACACCACGAGCAAAAGAATTTTGCGAAACGATTGAAAGTTGCTGCCTTTATACTCGGTCTTCAGGAATTGAAGATTTTTTCTACTTCGTTAGAGGTAGCGCTTTTGATGAATGATTGGAAGGAGCGCTTTGGATACTTGAGGTTTGTGGTGTCGTATGTATTTCACTTTTCTTACAATTTTTTGGAGGGGGCGGGTAGGTGCTGTTGTTGGGTTTGAGTGGGGGAGGGTTTTGAGAGTGGGAGTGTGGATTTTGTTTGCTTTGGGGAGGGGTGGTTGTTCTTTCACTTTGTGGTGTTGGGCTTTGGGGCTTGGATTTAGGTTCTGTTCTGTTTTTGTTTAAATTGGATTATTGGATTGTGATATGGTTACATCGCCATTTCGTATCTCTCCATCTTCCACCACGCCCTCTTTTTCCTCTTCGCTTCTGCCTCTATTTGCCATTTCTCTTCTGCGTGCGCCCCTAGGATAACTCCCAACTCCCCTGTCCCCTCATTCTTTTCTTCCAGAACAGCGTTCGATGAGTGAGCTTTGACTATAAGGTGAGGAGGGCGTGGTCGGTACGGCCGTCATGGAAGGGAAGACAAGGGAAGTGGTTGGGGAGGGGGGTGATGTAGATATGGAGATGGAAGGGAGCGTGGATTGGTGGGGGGCGAGGAGGAGTGGAGGAATATGGTGTTGCGAGGCAATAGTTACGGTATTTCGGTGAGCTATGATTTTCCAACTTACAGGGTTGTCTAGCTTACGCGTTCCCTTCCTCAGTCTTGTCAATCGCTACCACCTTCTTTTCTCTCTTGTGCCTCTGTCCTCTTTGAGTAGATTTTTCACACCAATGCAGTGACCGCTCAATTGTCCTTTGTCGACACTTATTCACAAGTCAAACAGAAGACTCACCATGACATATTAGATTTACTGTCTAGATTATTCTCCGAGGAGTCGGCGAAATGTGACACTAGAGTAGAGAGTCATACAAGAGGGGCTGCGCGTGATCAGATAATAGGTCTATAAAAGAACGCAGCTTCTCCTTTGATCTTCGTCCATCTCTCTCAGTAATACATCCATCATTCTGCTTCAAGCCCTCGATGTAACAGACAGGGTCAACATCCATCACCGATATCCTTACTAACATCCCGTTTTCCTCCTTGTCAGCAACCCTCTCTTGGGAACAAGTCTATGATCTTGCTCAGTCGTAGCGATAGATCCCAACGCCATCGAAATTGAAATGGCCAAAGATCCAAGCTATGCGATTTGCTGTCTCTCCTGGGATCCCTGGAGTGCCCAATCCATCCAGGACGCCTCGTCCCAGGCTTATGGGTACATTGTTCAGCCATGCGATCGACATCGCCTGTTGCATAGTCACCGGCGCCTCTCCCAGGGTCCGCAAGGTCATCATTGTGGCGATGACACCAACAACCACGACTTGCAACAGCATGATCACGACTTTGAGCAGCATCGTCACATGGATCAGCATGATCGCCGGACGGGAGAACAGGATCACCGCATCGAGCAACAGTCTGACCACTTTGAGCGCCAAATGCTCACACTTCGCACACTTCTGCCGCAGTTTCAGCATCCCGAGCATCAGCCTCGCAAGCTTCAGCCCCACCCACCAAACCCCCAGTACCGGCCTATAGGCCTGCAGTCTTCTGGACAAGCACCCCGGCTGCGCAGCGGCCTGCACCAGTCTAACGACCCTCAGCCACGTCCCAGTCGCCCCATGCATCAAGAACCCCTACCTCCCGGGCCCCAACAACATGGCCCACACTTTTTCATAAAGCCATCTCAGTCTGACAGCTCTCCGCTCCAGCCTCACGGATCGCTGCGCGGCTCAACACCTCTGGGTTCCGGGGGACAGCCCAAGGATCACGACAAACCACCCCAGCCTCAGGGACAACCCGTTTTGCCTCGAGGCCCGTCTCAGCCCAGTGAGTGCCCGTCAAAGCCTCACGAACACCCACCTCTTACAATCCACGTGCTCTCCTACTCTAAAGACATTGGGAGACCCCAGCTTCTTATACCGACCTTCAAATTTGACGTCTCGAAGCTTTCCCCTCCCGAGAAAGGAATACAAGAGCGTTTCACAGGCCGAGATCCCGAGCTCGCCAACACATTCTTCAACACGGCAGACCACGAAGCCCAATATCAGGCTATGCTCGCAGACACCAAGGATACTATTCGAAGATGGTGCTGTCGGACCAAGCCACTGAGTGACGAGGTCGCTGTATTGGTAGGGTGTCATGCTGGTATGCATCGAAGTGTGGCAATAGCAGAGAGGTTGGCAAAGGATATGGCAGGGTGGCATGGTCCTGGTGTGGACTCTGTTCGATGCTTGCACATGGATTTGGGGGAGAGTTGGATAAAGCAGCAGTGGAGGTTGAATAAGGGAAAACGCCCTGCAAGCTAGTCTCTCCCGAATTTGGGGGCCGATATCTTCTGAATGGAATGCTAGCTAGTGTATGCATGTTTCTTACTGATTAAGCTCGGAGCTCTTGATACATTTGTCATGCCTCACATGACATCAAGTTTTTTTTTGGAAACCAGAGAAGGCTAAGTCTGGATGTAACCATGCACGTGGTTAATCGACAAGTCCCACGGAGTCTTCGTTGTTAATCCATGCTCGTTCGCCTTCTTCTTCGGCTTCCCGCAGCATCTTTTCAAATCTTTGTTCGGCGTCCCTTGCCACGGCTTTCCGTCGTAGCTCTGCATGCCAGTGTAGATACTCTTGTTCTGTCATACCCCGTGGGTCGTTCGCGTAGAACTTATTCCCTCCGGACTTCAGAAATCGAGTAATCTGTGCTGCATCGGAGCTAGTCCAATAGTGATTGACAGTCCACACCTCCACGTCTACGAAAAGCGCAATGATTGTGAGATGGGTTAGAAGTAGGTCACTAATCTGACGATACATCCCTTTCCAGGTTTTCGGCAGATCAACATCAGGTTCAGGTGTTTCTTCTTTTGATAACAGCATGCCGTCCAACTCAAGATACCTGATAGAGTCTTTGTGTCTGTTCAAGAAATTCGCCAAGGCGTCTTCTTTCACAATTGCGCCACCAAAATTTAAGTAGCGAAGGTTCGGCCATATTCCATTGCCAAAGAGTACCTCCAGTCGTGGTATCTCTACGCAACGAACATCGAACCATAACTCCAGTCTAACCAAGCTTCGAGCGGCGGACAAGACATGAGCTATATTGCAAGAATCCCGTGTCCTCTCCCAATTTGTCTCAGAGCACTGGTTGTGTGTGTTGATCTTCAATTTTATGACTGTAAGATTTCGGAAAGCATTACAGGTATGGTCAAGCTCTGACGGCGACATCTGGAAGACCAGGTGAGAGATAGCACTAGTTATATGGGAATCCATGATGCTGAAATGCTCCAACTTTTCCATATTCGTCATCGAGGCAGCCTGCGTGAGCACGAAGAAGCCTCGATACCACTCACGACAGTGGCCTAACGGCAGCGTCTCGACTTCTGAGTCAGGCCACGGTCGAGGGTCAGCAATGACCTTGTTTTGGCCGCGGATGTGTTCAGACTCAATTGTGAAAGAAAGGCTGTTATATTTGACAGATGTATTAGTAGCACGAGTCCACCGATGAGACTTAGAATATTGCCATCGCATGTCCGAGATCGCGAACCTCCGAATATTTGGCATTAATTCAAGAGCTTTGACAAGGGATACGAAATCGCCAGGGAAATACTGTGCAAGCTTGGTAGTGCCTGCGCCGTTGCTCACAAGCGATGACAGATCCGGGGAAATATTCCCTAGACTGTCTGCTGCATAGTGTGTGAGATGCCTCCCATGGTATGCGCAGGCAGCTTGTTGTGCTTTGTGATGTTTTACGAACTGGTCGTAGCCCCGACGCACTGAAGCCTTCGAGTATTGGACTTCTGTGACTCCAGCCCGCCCTGCTTCGTGGACGAGTCCTGGGGTTGCGAATATAGCCATATACTCATTACGGTCTAGCATAATAGGGTCGAACACGCTAGCGTCATAGATAATAGCACGAACATGCTTGCTAAGAACCTTATGCTTCGAAATGGCAGTAAGCCGTTCCCAGTCACGGGGATCCGACGAAATCCAAGCATGCTCTATGAGAAATGGAGATGCAGCGTTGTTGAGAGCTCTGCAGACTAGTCTGCTACTTATGATATCGCGAACCTCCAGGCATCTGGCGATCGAAGAAAGGATCTCCGGTGGGAGGTAGCAGGAACCAATATTCATCTTGAGCCTGCAGAAGCAGTACCAGAAAACCTTGTGGAACAATGTACTGGGTAGTTGAATATTATCAGAAGTCGTAACAATTGCGGATTTTGATACCAAGGCACTGAGTATGGGGCTACAGTGTCGTGAGTGTTAAAAATTCACAATAAAGTACATCGCGCGTAGCGGCTATTCTAAGGTACTCTAAGCTACAGTAGCAACGCGAGGTCACGTGCAAAATCCATCAGCATGCAGCAGTAATCCGCTTGGATCTAGAGAAGTTGCGTCAGATAGCGCACAACGTCTTCGTTATTCTCATAGATATGTTATACACAAGAGAATAGAATTCTGGGGCATTTCTCGAACATACTCTTAAGTGTAGCGGACTGTGACGTGTTCTAGTGTTACATTCTCTTACCCAATACAAGGGGAAAGGCCACCTCATTGCCTCAGCATGAGGTAGTAATTGAATATACCTAGATTTTATTGAGATGCGCGTCAAGAATTGAGTTGAAATCCCCAAAACATCTAATCAATATCAGTATTATTTCACACTGTAAACCTTTCATTCAGTGCTCCAATCAGTGCTCCAATCAGTGCTCCATCCAATGCTTCATATATGCTCTATTCAGTGCTCCATCCAATGCTTCACCCAATGCTCCATTCAGTGTTCCATTCAGTGTTCCATTCAATGTTTCATATATGCTTCATCCAGTCCTTCGTTCAGTATAATCATATAAGCAAAGAATAAGCAAAGGTAGAAGAACTGAAAAGACGCGTGCAGACGTGTACAGAGCTGAACAGATCATCTGACTGCGGGACGGGAAATCACGTGGTCAGTACTTTTCTGAACCAATCGGATTGAAGATTCTTAACTTTTTATTCTATTATATTATAGACTAGGTCTTCAGGTACAGTAAGTGAGTGCTGTTACCACGTGTGTGGGTTCATAGGTGGCTACATTATCGCCTCCTACCTGTATGACCAGCCTTTTGTAGTGGATTGAAAGACCCGGCTTTCTCTAAGTAGGCAAATGCAAGTATTAATCCGGTCAGGTAGCTCAACCCGCTGGGAATGTAGCCTAGCTCTTAGTTATTATAAAGATTGAGGATCCGTCGAAGAATCGCCTTAGATCAGCTATGAGGATGTCCCGTAAGAGGTCCAATCCTCCTATTCAGTACAGCTTTCCGGCTACAAGTTTTCGATTCGAGTAACGGGCCTACCAGGACCGATTCTATAGGCTATGCGAAGATTATGATGTTTGCTCTAGGTGGGAGAGCGTAAGCATCTGTAACGAGGTCAGCGTTGTCGAGTACGCCAACTTTGCCACAGATCGTTAGCTTACCAGTAACGTTGGTCGTCTTACTTCTGTCACGGCTGCTGAATGCGGGTTGAGGCCCATAATAAGCCCTGCCGCCTTGTCCTGGATGTACCACGCACAGGCTCATTAGCGTATCTAGGGCGCTTCGGACTTGCTGCCTTGTAAGTATCAAGGTTTCGGTGGCAGATATGGCAAGATGGCAAGTATCTGCGACGTCTAGTCAGCCCTCTTGTATTCTAATCGGACTAAACCAATTCCTCGGGTCACTGACTCGAGGACAGTAACCTAGTTTTCCCTGGCCCAACCTCCAGAGACTCGTTCAGAATCCCCAACTGATGCGTTTGTATATGGGCGCAATCAACGGCAGCTGGGGTTCCGAGAGTTGCATCACATTCATAGCTCATCTTTTCAGTCCCTTGTAGTATATCCCACCAAGGTACTTTATCGCTTATGTGCATGTGCGTAGCTTGCGTGTTGAAGGCATATGCTCGAAGAGCTAAATTGTAGCGGAGTAGAGAACCTGGTGGTGCTCTGGCCTCAGCGGCTGTTTCAGCCTGACCAAGGTGATCTGCAACAGACGGGTCAAAGTTACCCGGTAGTGGTTCGGTATTGGGAGAATTGGTTATGGTGACCGTAAGGAACGCGGTGCTCGGTGCTTCGGAGTCATACAGTCAGTACAATACTCAGGGCGAGTAACAGGCATGTCGGGCAACCTTACGATACGAGCCATAAATATTCGTTTGTGGCGCTGTAACAAAGTCGACCATGTTATCAATATCCTTCGTGACAAAACCTCCGATTCCATCTTCGGTAAATACGCATTGATTGAGCAACCAGTCCGCCACTCCCCGGATGTCATCGGGTTTGGCCATGTAAGTTTTAGCTTGAACTGGGCCTGCCATCTCGACGGAGACCCTGCACTCATCTATGACTGATCTTAGCTGAAGTGGAAAATGGCCTAGACTCGATAAATTACTGACCGACAGCCATGCTCCATGGCAAAGCATAGGAGGCCCCCGGCGTGTCCACAGCGTATGGCAATATCGAATTCCCAGATGGCAGACTCGATACTACCGAAACGCACGACGAAGGATGCAAATTGATTCCATAATGGGGATCGCAGACGTAGAAGTTTGGCCCCGTAGGACTAATGGACATAGCGAATCCTAGATCTCAAGGGCTGAACAAGACTGTAACACAGCGAGGGCAGTCGTCGCTAAGAGTCGAGGAGGAAATACGAATCTTTAGATATTCCCGAACATATCCTATTAGCGCAACTGCGGATCTAGAATGCGCACATTGGCATTTTAACAGACGCGCGAGTGAATTTAGCGGCAATGGAATACAGGCGAAACAGACAAATCCACCTCCACAGACCAAGTCCACCCGTGCTCACGAAGAGAATCCTCCTGTAAACATAAAGCTCCGCTGTCCAATATGTCCTGGGTTAGCAGCTTCATGGAATAAATACATGACGGGATTTTCAAGATTATGAGTCTTACAAGCCAAAAAACTGTCATGAGCGAGCAATAACATCTATTACGAAAGTTATGGTGTAGAACGGCGTCTCGACCAATCTGTTCTTGACGGAACGAATTTCCAAAGTAAAGTAGATATACTAGTAGAAAAATGGACTCTTGAAATTGCAGGCCCGAGTAACGTAAGAAATCAACGTAACAAGGCCGAGAAACTTGATTACTGAAGCTAAGGCCGAGACCATGCTGTAACCAGGACGTAAGTAGACAAGAATCACAGAAACGTTCCAGAAACCGTTAAGTGGGTCTGGCAGCTCAAGGAGTATAATCAATTACGTTGTATTACTGCGTTGGTAGCTTAGCTGAAAAGTAATTCGGTGAACATTGATGAGCATTCCCGTTCAACCACTCGTGGAGCACAGCATATTCCGCGACCAAACACGGGACCGCGATGTGGCTGATAAGCGTACTGGTAGCTAACGGAAGACTGTGGATGTTAGGCTCTGATCCTTGTACCATCGCTAGCTGGCAGGAAACGTTCTACCACCAATTGGCACAGACTACCTTAGGTTATATATGTAGGAAGTGGGTGCACTCGCTTTGGCGCCTGACCCTACCGCTGGCGTCGAATTCAAGGTACTGTAGCCTCTGCTGATACTAGTATCGGCAGTTAACGCTCGGTTGCCGCCGAATCGCCAGCTGTAGTTCTAAAATCAACACCATTGTAAGCAACCTTGGGCCCACCGTCAACCCTGCTATAAGCCAGGAAGTAGAGCTGTTTGGAATATCCGAGGCTGGCGTTCCCAAGGTTAAAAAGTACGCAGCTAAGCCTGCTATAGCAGCCGTGGCTATCAGATCCAATCAGTAACGCTGTTACATATTTTCGGTGGGAAGAAATTACCTCCCGAAGTCCCGCTCATCAAGTGATATTGATCCGGGTTCGTGGAAGCAATGTTAGGACAGGTATAATCTATTGCTGAAGCTGAGATCTTTACATACGGGGCAATCTGAGCTTGCCGAGACTGCACGCCTTGGTTGCTGACCCCTCCTACAACGATCAAGTTAGGTAGTGTGGCTCCGAGCGCCGCAGGGTAACCGCTTATGGGTGCACCCTCCACAATTAGCAATGTATCCAACATATGAACAACTTCGCAACGACCACTAACAGATTTACCGTTCCCCGCTGACGTTACACAGACAACGTTCAATTTAATTAATTCGTGGATGAGCTCTATTATGGCAGCAATGGCAGGATTACGCCAAGGTGCAGTGCCATGTTCTTTGGTGTATTCATATGTCCAAGACATACTGACAACAGCCTTGCTTGCCCGATTTTTCGTTTGCATTTCCTTGATATCATCGTAAGTCTTGGCCAGGGCGTCGATACAGGCTTCCACGCCCCCACTCCAGGACATGTCCCCTGATTTGACCATCGTGATTTTAGCTTTCTTCGCAATCCCGGTTGTTTTCCCAGCAATTTGGGCGACCATACACGATCCATGACCGTTCAGGCTTGCATCCCCTCTAATTCCTGTTCTTGTGGTTGGCCCAGCCCAGAGCCAGTCAATGGCAAGATCTGCAAGCTCCTGCCGTAACTTTGTCAGTTATGGTCTGTAAGACCATCTCAATGGTGGGAACGAAGGACTCAAACTCAATTGCCGAAGAACTAAAGAAATTCCACCACCCGGAAAGCCTTTAGAGCATCAAGGAATCCGGATGGACAACGTACGCATGAACATTTAAACCTGCAATAAAAGCTTCACATTTCTAAATTAAGTTAAGATCACCCTGGAATCTATGGTGTAAATGCTGGGATGGTGAAGCTAACAGGAGAGAAATTTAATCCTAATCCCAAGAAACCTACCGAATGGCTTTGCTCGACTCCACTATCGATGACATAGACAGTGGTCTCTTGTCCAGCTGTAGAGTCGTAATAATAGCCTCTCAAGGTCTTGTCATTCAGATTAACACCCTGAGGCTGTGAGATTAATTTCAGTTGGTCCAAGGCATTTGCTTGTAGGACAATGGAGTTGGTCGATGATCGATTCCCTAACCCATAAAAATGTGAAGTACCATTGAGGTTCTGTGCACGAAGTCCATCTTTATCATCTTCTGGAGTATTTCGCTCTTGAGTTTGAATGTTTCCGGCTTTGCTGACAGCCCAGATATCTTCAATCTGTCGTTTGTCAGTACGGGTGCCGATCATAGCTAAGGCATCCAATGTTGAAAACTATCATCATGAAGTGAGAGCAACGCACGTCTCCTTAGGGACTTTGGTACCATCTTACCGTGTCTCTATGCGTATTATGAAACGCAAAGGCTTGAGTTGCTGTCATAGGAGCCCACCAATAGAATGTGCCGAGATATCTACTGGCTGAAACGAATGTGTATGTAGGATGGATCAAAGCTTCAAGATCTACCGTGATCTCCCTGGCCTGATCTTGATTGGTCCCATCTTTAGGATAAACCACATAATTGACACGGTCCGCAGCAGCAAGTGCATGGTCGAGTGTTAATGCCAGTATCAACAACAGCAACAAAAGTACCATGGCTACAATTTCGCTGCAACCGATTGACAGGCACTAGTTTAGTTGAGCAGCCAGCCTGAAGATCGCGCCTATTCGAATAATTCGAATACATGTGTTGAACACGAGTACTTAAACGTCGGGGTTAATCAGCGCATATAAAAACCGCTTAGAAGGCATGTGAGAGAATTCTCAATTGCCGATATTGGACTGCCACGACTGCGCATGTAGCGTGATAAGAAAGATTCTCAACACTTTTCAGAGAACATATCACAAAAGCTTAAATGCAAAGATGATGAGTGAAGACGCCAGCACAACAAAATTAAAGAAATAACCGCAGCACTTGATCGGCTAGCAAATTGCCTAGCAATATGCAGTGGTATCCGCATACCTTACATCGATGATGACACGTTGCAGGAGAGGAAGAGAATAACCGCCAGTCCATCCGAGTTATAAGGTCTCGCGCAGCCCCAGACGTTGCACGTTGGAGTAGTAGAAGTAGCAACCATCACTGGCCAGTCATTTCGAGGCAAAGGGCCCATAATGGCATCAACCAGCCGCAGATAGAAGCCATACAGGTGTAGCCTAGTATAGTGTGGACCACTAGATATCAATGAGGCGGAGGCGTAGGCAACAACAGCGCACAACAGAAGGAACTCCTACAAAGTTCTCATGGGCGAATCTGAATTTAGGTACGGAAGTACTCGTATGTAGAGGGTAAAGGACACATCAAAGGTTTTTGCTGAACGAGGCGGGAGCGCGGTAAGCCCGCTCGATAAGGTTAGTGCCACCATATGACATAATCGTCTTATTCCGCACAAGGAAAGGCGCTTGATTTTTCTTCGACATAGGGCTGAGAAGGCCAGATTGACTTTATCTGTGAAGCCAAGTCATAAGAACACCGACGCACTTGCGGAAATCGGACTTCCTCCAACCTACCCACTTTCCTTCCTTCCCTACCGAGTTCCCCTTCACAATATCTCCTGCACTCCGACACGAACCCATCAACACTGCTCCGGCTTTGTCAAGGAATACCATTAATTTAGTGCAGCTTGACGACAGCGTCAAAGATGGCAGGACGGAGGCAAGGGGCCTCGTCGTCGTTCTCGTCATGGACGACAGTATTATACCTCCTTCTAGTTTTTGTCGCCCCCTTTGCATTCCTACAAGCGAATGCACAGGATGAGCAGTCAGTTCTTCAAGAGGACTTGGGTCATGTCATTGGGATAGATCTTGGGACAACTTATTCGTAAGCCATACCCATCCAGACCATTTACCAGAGCGTCTCTTGCTGACCGTGACTTCTAGATGCGTTGGGTACGTGCATAACACTCATCCCACTCTCACTCCTAGCCCCCGGAGTGTACCAAAGACACACCCTCCACTGACGGTCTTCTAGCGTGATGCAGAATGGAAAAGTTGAGATACTCGTGAACGACCAGGGAAACCGAATAACACCTTGTACGAAACCTCAATGCCGTTCTTCGGAGTGTCTACTAATCCAAAGCAGCGTACGTGGCATGGACCGATGATGAAAGACTTGTCGGTGATGCTGCGAAGAACCAGTAAGATTATGATCTTGCACGCTATCAACAGCTTGCTAATAACTTCAGGTTCGCTCAAAATCCAAAGAGAACCGTCTACGATGTCAAGTGAGCAGCCCCTGTGTTCACCCGCCTTTACAAACAATGGAGAAGACTGATATCTGGGCTCTAGGCGTCTAATTGGTCGGAAGTTCTCTGATGCTGCCCTTAAGGCAGATATCAAGCACTTTCCGTTCAAAGTCACGGGTAAGGACGACAAACCAATGGTTACCGTGGAGGTTCAAGGGAAAGACAAGATGTTTAGTCCCGAGGAGGTCTCCGCCATGATACTAGGAAAAATGCGAGATATCGCTGAGAGCTACCTGGGAACTTCGGTCAAGAACGCCGTGGTTACTGTACCCGCATATTTCAACGACAACCAGAGACAAGCTACCAGAGACGCCGGTATAATAGCTGGTTTGAATGTCCTCCGTGTAGTTAATGAGCCCACCGCGGCCGCTATCGCCTATGGATTGGATAAGACTGGGGATGAACGTCAAATCATCGTCTTTGATCTCGGTGGTGGAACCTTTGATGTTTCGCTCCTGACAATCGATAACGGAGTCTTCGAAGTGATGGCTACGGCTGGTGACACACATTTGGGTGGAGAGGACTTTGACCAGAGGTAAGCTCGACTTTACAGAATTTTAACTCAATTTGGGATCGAAGGGCAATCTGCTAAATAATCCTGTAGAGTCATTACCCACTTCGTCAAGCAATATAACAAGAAGAACAACGTTGATGTTTCGAAGGACCCGAAAGCCCTTGGAAAGCTCAAGCGTGAAGTCGAGAAGGCCAAGCGTACTCTATCTTCCCAACAATCCACCCGTATTGAAATCGAGAGTTTCTTTAACGGCGAAGATTTCTCTGAAACTCTAACCCGAGCTAAGTTCGAGGAGCTCAATCTAGACCTCTTCAAGAGGACTATGGAACCCGTTAAGAGGGTACTCGCAGACGGCAAGGTAAAGAAATCCGAAGTCCATGATATCGTCCTTGTAGGAGGATCCACTCGTATTCCCAAGGTTCAACAGCTCATTGAAGATTTCTTTTCGGGTAAGAAAGCAAGCAAGGGTGTCAACCCTGACGAGGCTGTGGCCTTTGGAGCCGCTGTTCAAGCCGGTATTCTTTCTGGGGCTGAGGTACTTAAGGATGTCATTCTCATGGATGTCAACCCATTAACTTTGGGAATCGAAACCACAGGAGGTGTCATGACAAGACTCATTCCACGCAACACGAACATCCCTACCCGAAAGGCCCAGATCTTTTCCACCGCCGCCGATAACCAACCCATTGTCCTCATCCAAGTCTTTGAAGGTGAACGATCTCTCACAAAAGACAACAATCTCCTTGGAAAGTTCGATCTAACAGGCATCCCTCCCGCTCCCCGTGGTCAACCCCAGATTGAAGTCTCCTTCGAGCTGAACGCAGAGGGAATCCTCAAGGTCAGCGCTGGTGATAAGGGGACTGGCAAGAAAGAGAGCATTACCATTAAGAGTGACAAGGGTCGTCTTTCCAAAGAGGAAATTGACCGTATGGTAGCAGAGGCTGAACAATACGCGGAGGAGGACAAGGCCACAGCTGAAAAGATCACGGCAAGGAACGGGCTCGAGAACTACGCTTTTAATTTAAAGAATCAAGTCAATGATGACGAGGGGCTTGGTGGCAAGATCGATGAAGAGGACAAGGAGACTGTAAGCTACATCCCACTTTTAGGGAATATATCCGAAGCAATAGGCTAACATGACCACATAGCTCATGGAAGCCGTCAAAGAAGCCACTGACTGGATGGAGGAAAACGCCAACTCTGCCACCACCGAGGACTTTGAGGAGCAAAAGGAGAAGCTTAGTAACGTAGCTTACCCCATCACTAGCAAACTGTACAGTGGCGGGATGCCGACTGAGGAGGGCGAGGCGGAAGAAGAGCCGATCCATGATGAGTTATAGACGTGTTGATCCAGGAGGGGGATGATGTGTATTAGTTGGCCTGATTTTCTGTAATGTAGATTTCATGATGCGGACTTTGCTGCATAGAACACTCGAGTTGTATGAAAATATTCGGTTTGTCAGTAGAGGCATGCGTCCTCTTTCTTGTTCCATCTACTTTCTCCTTCTCATATGACCTCTACGTCCTTTGTACCCTCCAACTGAGAACCACATTCAAAGCACACGGCCTAGCCGCATCTCTTACTCTCATAGCAAAGCAAGAACCATCCGCAAGCTATAATTTCAAACCGATTATTACACCCAATTCTCCTTCACACCTGCCTCCAGACATCCCTACCTTATCTCCCTATGATAAAGCACGAGATAAACCCCACCCCTACCATTCCCGGCTTTCAGCTTGCCCTCCCCACACCTCAGGAGTCTGTTCCCATCCACATTACTCTCCCGGATCAGATCCGCCCACACGGCGCCCCCGGCGTCGTTTTTCTGGATGCAGAAGACATGCACGTTCCCGTCCACTTGCCAGGAGTCGGAATTCTGGAGAGAGAGCAGGGCGGTGCGGTGGCAGAAGATCTGGGGTGGGTGGGGGGGTTGGGTGAGCTAAGGGGATGATGTTTTGAGGGGATAATGTTTTGAGGGGGTTGGCGAGGGTTTGTGTGGGGGGCATGGGTTTAGGGGAAGTAGTGGATATGTTGCAGATTTACAAGCTTGCTTCGTTTCTATTGGAGGGAAAGAACCAAATACAGTCGCTCACGTACCTTCAATTCAGCCTCAAAGATGTCGACCAACCGGTTCAACTCCCGCGTTGGGTTCTTCACCAGCAGCGGGTGCGCGCTGCGGGTTTCTAGCCACCCGACTTCGATCTGCTTGCGGATGTCTTTGAGGAGGTCGGAGAATGTTCCTACTGGGGCGAGTATGGTGAGGAATGACATGATTGGCTATGCGCTGCACTTTTGTGGGGGTTGATGGATGTTTGGTCGGGAGTGCTGGGGATGCTTTGTGGGGGTATTGCGGCGGTTTTGGTGGACTGATGGGGGTGTCTTTTGTATATTAGCCAACGCATTTAAGGCAAGGAAGTAAGAAGTTATTTGTGCAGCAGCAGAGGAGGTAGAATGGAAGGGAAGTTGCTTGAAACAGGCTATCCAATGATTATATTGTTCGATTGTTCAAACCGTGAGTCTACTAAGAACCGTAAAGGAGAGGGCATACCCCAAAGCTGTGCGAGCCCGAAATATCTCTTTCAGCAATTCTGACTCCTCACTAAAGCCAGGAAACTTCTCCAACTTCCAATGAATTCTATCAAAAAACGGCGGTTTTCCTATCCTCATCGCGTCCAACATATCTAAGGTGTACGAAGTATTGAAGAACCCCAGCCACACCTCTGTCGTATACCTCATCTTGTGCGACCCTAACACTGAAGCCAAACTCTTTCTTCCACCACCAGTCAGAGATTCCGGTTCAGCGCAATACCACGAGAGAAGAAGCAGCAAGAAGGCACCCATTTCCAGAAGTAAAACGAAAGAATGGCTGAATCTGAAACGACAAGCGAGCTCTGTTTGATAGTGATGCTTTTTTGGCCTCAGGGTGGGAGAGAAGTGGATGAGTTGGGCGATTAGATGGGAACCGACGGCTGAGACGAAATATCATCGTTAAGGGTACGTAGGAAAGAGTAATTACTGCTTTGCCCGTGATTGTTGGACTCCCCGATGATGCAATTCTCTGACAGAAGCGGTCGAGAAGATTCTCTTTCATTCCCACGCAATTCCTGCTGATGCGGTTACGACAGGGTATCTCCCTATCTGGCTAATATATGAAGTGTTACCCTCATGATTCCGGTTTTGTTGCAATAGCTCTTATCGCCATTGGATTAAGAGAATACAGTAACCCTAAGGAAGCCAGAGTTAACGATTCTCCCAAGCTATTATAAATCCCGTACTGCGAAGATGCCATGTCTTCGCGTTGTAATTCCGGTAGAGATCAAAGCACATCTCCAAGTTATGGTTGGCTAGCCACTTCCAACTGCATTCAGAGACTCTGACGTCCTGGCGGAATAAGTTAGGATGTTGGCGGATCAAGTACAGCCACGAGTAAGTGTGCATTCACCGTGGTAAGTTGATTCCGGAACAAAATCATAGCAGACTTCTCGTGCACGTCATTGATTATATATTCCTTCTCGATTTTGACAACAACGATGTCATCAGTAATCTGGGTCGAGGATAACACAGCTTAGGTTTCGTATACCTATTCGGCCTTATAGACATAAGAGAAGGATACTCATTCAGCCCTTCGAATCTATCCTTCATTTTCTGTATCCCACAAACCACGGCTGGGGGGCAACATGGTTCGACACGACCCACTGTATCGCTGAGGTGGAAAAAAGGACATTAGTGAAGTGTGGTCGGGCAAGGATTCTTCATTCCTAGTTCGAGGCGGATGGCAAAGGCTGCGTTGGAGAGGGTGGGGTGTGGAAGGGTGATGCTGTGTGCGTTTTGGCCGCATGCGTTGCAGGTGGGGGTGGCGGAGATGTTGCCGGAGAGGTGGTTGCAGAGGGGTAATATTTGGACGATTAGGGCGTTGAAGGTATTGAAGGAGGAGAAGGAGAAGAGGGTGAGTTGAGGGAAGAGGGGGAGATATCTGTCGTATTGTTTACATGTATATGGCGTGTGGTCCGGTAAGTCCATCTCATCACCATCATATCTATAACTGGTTTCAACTTTCAAAGCTCAGAATCTAGATTTCCAAAAACAAAAAAAGATTCCTTAACAATTATCTTATGTCCATGTCATATCTCCAGTTTCGTAACGCACCCGCCTATCCGCGCCCCTGAAGCGTAGGCTTGTTCTTCCTTAGGGGTGCCAGTGTTGAACATTGCATCACCACGCAGGCGGTGGAAAATCCACTGATTGAAGTAGGCACCTTCCAGGCATTGGCGCAGTAGCCATCAATTATGGTCTCTAGCGGGTAAAAAGGACGAGCGTCGACAGATTTTCTGACTATGGAATGTAAGAGCCATTGGATTTTGAAGTCCAAATGGTAGGCGAAGAGTACAGTCCAAGATTTATAGGTCTACATCTGTTGCCAGAAGGACTGATAAACCTCCATCTGCAGCTTGGGATCGAATCTTTCTCAACTAATCAGATGGCTTGGATCAAGATTAAGAATCATCCGCGTCCTTGCGCCTGTAGGTTCCAATCCTCGTACGAATAGGAAATTTGACATCGGGACTTGCCAATAGATCATCCGTAGAAGGTATGAGCGTCATTCTTATCGTCTCGCCCCATGCTGAAGTCGATATAGTGGAACCCATTGGCGCCCATAGCCGAATTCCGCATCCCTCGGGGTACCCCCAACAAGACACCCCCTGTCGGGCGCCAGAGGGCTGATTTGGGAGTTTCCTGCGATCGTGAATTGCGTGGTTACATTGGTTGTTTAAGGCTGAGCACCAGAGTCCGATAATATATGCTTCATTCTGTGCTTCATACAGTATAATCGTATAAGCAAAGATAAAAGAACTGAAAAGACGCGTGCACACTGTGAATTAATCGGAAATTTCCATGGTAGATCACCTGACTGCGGGACAGGAAGTCACGTGGTCAGTCCTTTTCTCGACTAATCGGATTGACGGATTGAAGATTTCAAAATTTTATTCTATGATATTAGAAGTTAAAGAAGCAATATGCGAAGAAGCTGTCGGAACCAATCGTTTCGGTCTTCAAATAGCGAAAGAAGCTGTGGGAGCCAATCGATCCGATGCCAAGGAGAGCCGAAAAACTCGCATCTGGATAGCTTCTGCTGGTTAGACGTTTTCCGGGCCATTCACTTGGTAGCATTGTTAGGCACCCGACGTTCGGTTGGAGAACAGGTACCATTGTATGAAATAAACACACAGTAGGGGCGGTAGAACTTGAGGCGTCAAGTCTCACGCAAAGAAGTATCTCAAGACCATTGCACAACCTTCATCTCCAGCAAAGTGGTGAGCTGGTATCAAGAACAACCAGGCAAGCTTCGTTAATCGTACACGTTCCGGTTAGTTCGTTGCTGGTAGGTCGGTAGTGGATTGGCGGTAAAGTCCAGCCATTGGTGTTGGGGACTATCTCTCGTCTCTGTGAGCCTTCCACCGCCTTGCGTTGAAACCGAATGTCGACTTTCCATCTGAATATTCGTCGATGGCTGGGAACCGACACGGTTCAAGTACACAAGGCTACTTGATGTGCCTCTTGAGAGCTCGTGGGGTCGTTTGCAGAACACCGACTTGAACCTCCTGTAAATGGCCCTGAACACAGAGAAGCAGGACGACTTCATATTGTGGTGTCGAAAAATCGCCGCTGACACAGGAATGCAACCACAAACGATACCAACATTGGTTTCAACAACTCTGAAACAGATCAGCCTCCAAATCGAATTGCTGGTGCCACATCAATACGAACGACGTAATGAAGACAGGTACGGAATCCCATGGCAAGTCGTTCGATTGCCCAAGGCGAACACGGTAATATGCGTTCAACATGCTACATATGCAAGCACTGTGTACATTTTCAGCACTGAGGGATTCTTCCTTGACATGGAAGACCAATTTACAGAAGCCCCACTGTGAATACAGCTATTACTCCGATCTTTTTCCGTACTTGCATTTGCAAACCCCAAACCGTGCTTACTGGTATGCCAAGGAGGTAAAGGTCACTGAGAATGTTCACTGCAGCTATCTCGTAAGTTCTCTTGTAGTAGTTGATGCATTTCTTCGAAGAGAATGCGGTCAGTAAGCTCTCTCCTGACCTTAACCTGGGAGTGCAGAGAACAATCTCTACAATTATTCTTGAGACGTAGTACAATCCCGTAAGTATGATTCCAATATATATTGAATACCTCGTCCGACGATTGGGAGAGAACAAACGGAGGTATAAGAGGAATAGAGATAGTTTGACCAAGTAGATAGTGAGTGAATAGCCGACCTCGAGGAAAAGAATATTCTAGGTCAAGTACCGGATCAGGCACGGCTGTACAACCAGGTAAACGTATATCGATTGGCTTACTTTGAGAAAATTTGGAGTGATTGAGATAGCTTGAATGTCCCAAACGTGTTTTCCATAGCCTCCGCGGAACGCTTTGGCGGATTAAATCTCTATACCAAACTAGGTGGATTTCCTCGAGCCTACCAAGTAAGGCTACTGCGACGGATACTATTGATCCCACCTGAATCAAGCTTGTGAGAGGGCTTATTGCAGGTCAAAAGCACGGAACCATTACCAAAGCAGAAATGCAGACGTCTACGAGTATTCGATCAGCAAAAGGCCACCTTATCTAAGCAAGATTTCACCTACAGTCGTCGCAACCAATTGACCGCGTAATGCTAATTCTTGAGTATAGTCGAAGTGCGACAAATACAAGAACGAGCGCAAGGCTGAGAAAGCATGCAACGAGAGGGACTTCGTTATTGGGTTCGGGCTGATCAAGATGTGAAGTCAATCCAACTGGAGGAGCCAATGCTGGAACGTTTTCAAAGCTGGAACCCATGAATAGCAATGCTGAGACAATTTCAGAACTAGAAGACAGAATTCTGTGGGATTTCCATTATATGAGGAGCGTTGGGTGCACGCTTTACCTTCAGTTCAAGAACTTTTAGCTTTGCCGTTGTCGTGGTATAGTATGTCGTGTAGCGTAGATCGCGACGTCTGAGTGGACTTCGCCTATCTTAACCTCATTGCGACCCATTGCTGCAGGCAGGCTTCAGGTCTCGATGCGGCAGGTAGCCAGGAGAGGGTCAGGATTGCCTGGAATGGCGTTGACAGCGCAGTAGGCTACAATATACCACGCGCCCAGATGAGCAATAGATCTGATAGATTGGTCCCGCCCAGCTTCAACGTAGCACAACCTGATTGTTAGAGTACTGTCTGAATTACGGTGGTGCTGTATTCATTCGAGGCATATAGTAGTTGAGCGGAGAAGAGACGTCGACGGTCATGTTGTTACACCGGTGTGAGCCTAAAACGGCTGGCCTACTACTCTAGTTCCTCCATGCGATCGCAGCAATACATTGCCATTTTATTTCACCACCCTTTGAGCACATCAAGCAGAGGAAAGCCTCATATCAATTGCACCGATGTCGCATCATTACCGAACGAGGCTTTTGGCCCCCAAAGCTGCCAATAAAAATTGCATGAAAACGCCTACCCTCCGCAGCTGCATGAACTGTTCGCGCGAGGATAGCCGGCCCCTCACAGAGCTGCCATTGCGAGTTGCCCCTCGTGCAGTCGGAGGCTTGACGATTTGGCGTTCTATAACACGTTCCAGCTATCTGACTGCAGAGACCACGCTCAAGAGCCTGGCAGCTTGACCATAGTCTCTTATTGACCCGCTAAGGTATAACCATGGGAATATTGTGGAGTTCAAGCAGGAACAGTTCACGCTTCAAATGATTTGGAACGATGTCTCAAAATTGTTGGAATACGAGGTCATATGGGGGCATATTGATATTCTGATTGTTGCTGTTAGGAGGCTATCTAATGTAGGAGGTGGAAGGTGAAAACTCTCTATGAAGCGGAGCTGCGGAGGTTACCAACTCCCCTATGGCGATCCGATGAATGGGCTTTGACAGAAGATGCTGATGATAGTTTGGAAACACTATAGGGAGCTCCACCTTTTCACCGACGAAAGGGCTTTGACAGATACCTTCAAATTCTTAATTCTGCTTCACGGAGTCTGCTGTTGGAGATCTATCTTTCACCACCAAGAATGTTGTACAAGGCTGTATGGTTGTAGGAGAACATTATCGGTCGATGCTATTGCAACTACGACATGGACCAGTAATGTCACGAAGATTCAATGAGTGAAGATGTTAGATGATTTAAACATGACGACCGTATCACATTTCCGCAGAATGGCAACGTCCTCCAAATTACGAGGAACAGTGGCGCTCATCTTCTACCAGATCTTCATGATTGACATATTCCAGTCTTAACGGTTGGCATTTCTCATTTCTGAAGAATTTTAAGCGCAGTCTATCAGGAATAAACATCATGTGAGGAGACCGTGAAGATAATCATATAGCCATCCCGAGGACACTGACACTTCCGGATCCTCCAACAGCTGCCTTTCTTTGTTTCTGGATGTGAAGCTCTTCTGCTGTCTCAGCGCCTCTTGGCGACGCATGAAAATTGATAGGCATGTTCGACTGGGATGAAAATCCTAAAATGACGTTCACCCTAGGGAGACATCAACAGCCGCTATCTTCTTAAATCGAATCCTATCGTTTCGCAGCGCTTCCT